>Ga0214923_10000125_pt1 | contig 113338 bp, 86 predicted proteins | sample LL1510_MetaG_FD_177993 | JGI IMG/M metagenome (GOLD analysis project Ga0214923, IMG submission 177993) | Freshwater microbial communities from Lake Lanier, Atlanta, Georgia, United States - LL-1510 | ecosystem: Environmental > Aquatic > Freshwater > Lake | place: USA: Georgia | collected... | reverse complement strand
AGTGTTTAAATTCTTTAGAATTTGAACACTTTTATATTACTTTTATAGGGTTCTGAAGGGTAGAAAAGCATATAAATTTATTTAAAACCCATGGGTTTTAAATAAATTTATATACTTTTTACCTCCATATAAAATTATTCATGGAACACACCTTTTTTCTTAAATTGGCTGATCAAGATGACGATGCTGTGGCACTAGAAAATGATTTTGATAATTTTATTGATAAATTTACTGATGTAGTTGCAAAAAAATTTCCTGAAGGCTTTCCAACTAGAGAATTTTTAAATTGGTATTCGACTTTGTCATTTGTCAATATTGGCGACGATGATGATTTTGAACTTATTGTAAAAGACTGTTATCCATTATTTGTATGTAGATGTAATAGTTCTTTATTATGTGACGAAGACATTTTAAAAATGTTTCCAAAATGTCACTTTATTTATAGAGAAGATAACAAAAGACGATATAGTAAAACAAAATATTTATGTATCAATGACAAAGACTTTTTGACAGGAGAGGTTAAAAAATTTTTACAAACAGATGTATCAAATGATATTAAATTTAACACTTTGGTGTCATATATTCAAGCTCTCTATGGCGAAAATTTAAGAAGAGTTATTAGCGATGGCAATACAGTGAAATTCAGATTGACGTCATCATATGTTGACTCTGTTATGTCAGCAATTGATGATGTTGGAATGACAGATTCTGTCACAGTTGAGAGAACAGAGGGATTCATTAGTATTAGCATATAAAAAAATTGTGAATATGCTTGATTAAAAATTATAAAATATCCCTAGCGGGAATTTTATCATTTTTTTATTTATAATTTGGTCTTTAGACCAAATTATAAATAAAAAAATTGAAATTTGTTAGACATATAAAAATATAATACATAGATATAGTATATATGTATAAATTAGGAAATAATTTTGAAAAGAAGAACAACGATTCATTAACATCTCAATTAATAGATTACATTTATTCCAACTGTGAACTGTCAAAGTTCAAATTTGAATTAATTCAATATGATAATGATTTGCCCAAATTATTATCTCATAAATATTTTGTCACCCTTAATTTTGTCGGTTTTAATAATCTTTTAGTTTTTTGCAAGATACGCGATAAATTTTATACATTTGTTGTCGAAAGACAAACTCTAAGCTATTCAAAAGCAAAGGTAAATTTAAACGAAGTTAGAATATACTACAAACGTATTTTCCTTGATCCGTCTGTTTACAATGGCACAATTTTTGATGGCACACTGGTAAAGGGAAAAGGTGGCCAAGAGACATTTATTATTTCAGACGTCTATCAATTTTGTGGTTCTGATTATACACAAATGAATTTAGATATAAAATTAACTTCTGTGATTGAATATTTAAAAGTACATTATAATCAAGATGACACAAGAAACAGTATGACATTATCAATATCAAAAGTATTTCCAATTGAAAAGACAACACAGGTTGTTACAAAAATGATTCCTGCTATTAAAGACTTTAAGATTCGCGGATTAAGCTTTTTTCCCGCCACATCTGGTACAAAATTATTATTCTTCTTTGACAATGATAAAAGAAGTGAAAAAACTGAAGGAAATGATAATCAACAACAGAGATTTGATTATACAAAATTCAATAATCAAAAAGAAAAAAAAATAGAAAATATTCCAAAAGTAACAACTGATAAGAAAGAAAAAGAAAGTGTTGAAAATAATTCTGAAATTCAACTGAAGTATGTAAATAAAACAGATAAACCTGTGTATGCAACATTAGAGATGAAGTCAACAGATGAAATTGATGTTTATAAGTTATTTGCAGTTGAAAAGGCAAATGTTAAAGGTAAAACATTTTTGAAAAGAGTGAAAATGGGAAATGCCTATATTAAAGGAATTAATAAAAGTCTAGAAATCAGAACATTAATTAATTCAAAAGAAGATAAAAAAGCACTGATGAAATGTTTGTTCAATGAAGATAAAAATAAATGGGAACCTGTTGAGGAAGACAAAAAGTCAAAATTTCCAACCTACCTAAGTGAAATTGAAGAGAAGTTAGAATTGGTTGAAGCTGATTAATTTTTATTTATGATTTTTGTGTTTATATGAATACAAAAATTGAAAAACAAAAAATATGTTAATATATTCCATTAAATATTATTAAATGGACGATTATAGCGGGTTAATTAAGATTATTGAAAAGGTAAAGACATTTACTGATTTTGAAAAAGAATTAGGAAAGACAGAAGATAAAATCGTAAAGGGATGTTATTTTGAAAAATTCTTCGAATTATATTTTCATATTGATCCAATTTGTAGTTCAGAATATACTGAAGTGTATTTATACAAAGATATTCCTTCCAACCTTAAAAAATATTTAAAATTGCCAGACACCGACAAAGGAATTGATGCAATAGTAAAACATAAAAATGGTGATTATCACGCAGTACAAGTGAAATTCAGAAAAGACAGAAGTAAATTGGCATTCAACAAATTAGCAACCTTTATGGCATCTTCATTTGCAACAAAGAGTATGGATATTAAAAAAGCTATAATATTTACTAATACATATGAAGTATGCGATGAAATGGACGATGAAAAATATATTAAAATAACAAATGCTTCTTTTGACATTTGCAATGAGAAATTTTGGACAGATTGTATCGAATATTTAAAAAAGAATTTATGTAAAAATATAATTAAAAAACCGGTTGCACATAATCCATTGCCACATCAGAATAAATTATTTCAAATAATAGAAAGACATTATGAAACACATAATTATGGCAGGTTATATATGGCATGTGGGACTGGAAAAAGTCTGATGGGATATTTTACTGCAGTTGATATATTAAAATTAAAAAAAGTATTTATTGTTGTCCCATCTTTATATTTATTATCACAAACCATTGCAACATGGAAAAGACAAACTGGCGACAATTTTAAATTTCTTTTAATAGGCAGCGATGTTGAAAATGAATTTAATAATATTATAAGAAATCAACTTACAACTGATTTGGATGTAATAAGAAATTTTTTGGATAAATATAAAAAAGATAATATTGTTGTTATTACTACATATCAATCATCGAAACTTTTAAAAGATGCATGCAACGCCATGAAATTTATATTTGACATAGGAATATATGATGAAGCACATAGGACAGCAGGAAAAGAAAATACACTTTTTAATATATTGTTAAATGGAAAATTATCACACAAAAGATTATTCATGACAGCCACAGAAAAAATATGTAAATCAATAAAAAAATCGGTGTTATCAATGGACGATGAATCTCATTATGGTAAAGTGATATATAATCTAAGCATGCGTCAAGCTATTAATATTGAATGTCTCGTCGACTACAATATTATTTCACCATTTATTACAACATCAGATTATGATGAACAGATTATCAAAAATGAATATATTGAACTATTAACTGATGATGCTGAACTTGATGATGAAACCAAAATATGTAAAATAGATTTAATAATTCTTATAATTATGTTGAAAAAAACTATTCAGGAAAATAAAATTCATCATCTGTTAATTTTTTCAAATTCAGGTGCAAAGGCAAAATATATTGAAAAAATATTAAAATGTATAATGAAAGACACATATATTATTTATATGGATGGTACAATGAGTATGACAAAAAGAAGAAGATTTGTAAAAGAATTTGAACAACAACCTTTGGGAATCATTAGCAGTGTCAAAATTTTTGGTGAAGGCGTTGACATTCCAATATGTGATTCAATATGTTTCATTGATAATAAAAATTCAACTGTTGACATTATTCAATATGTTGGCAGATGTCTAAGAAAATATTCACCACATCCAAATAAAAAAGCACATATTATAATACCATTAATAATGCAAGAAAAACAAATTGATATTTTTACGGAAGAGAATGAATCATTCAAAAAAATTAGAAAAATTTTAAAATGTATTGCATTAAGTGATGATATGATATCTGATGTATTTGAACTACAAAATAGGTTAATAATAAAAAAATACACAGGAGAAATGTTTGATAAAAAAGATGAGACATTGGAAATTGGTGAAATTGACACAAGTAGTAAAATAAATTTAGAGGAATTAAAGGAAAAGATAGTCCTAAAAATATTTAATAAAGATGGAGAAGTAAAAAATTATGTCAGAAATAAAATAATTAGAGAAAATTACAGAAGACAAGAACGGGGAGAAAAATTAATTGATTCAAAAAAAGAATGTTTGAAATTCTTAAATAAAACAAATTTGAAACTTGATGAACATCCGAAAAATTGGGTAAAATTTTGTCTTGGAAATTTATTCAGTGAAAAACAAAAACTGTATTATTATGACAAAGAAAATTTAAAAAATGCTCTTAATAGATTAGATTTGAAATCATTTGACGATTACAAAATTGAATATGTAAAAGATGACAAATTGCCACCACCAACATATATTAATGATGGCTTTTATTATGATTTGGATAATAAATTGGATATAATGAGTTTAGTTAATACAATAAATGATTTAGATTTTTAATAATATTTTTTTAAAATTTAATATAATAATTTTAAAATTATTATATTAAATTTTAAAAATTGAAATTTAATTTCAATGTATAGTGATATATAATATGATGATAAAAATGGAAAGCGTTATTAATTCAATAAGAGATATTCTGAGAAAGGATGGAATTACGGGTATGGATAGTATTAATCACTGTATTTTGTTTTTAATGAATCGTATTTTAAATGAGGATCTATGTAACAAATTTGGCATTGATAAGAAATTTGCATTTGAAAATATTATGAAGGATAAAAAAAATGAAATTGGTGATCAAGATTTAAAATCGAGAATATTCGAAAAAGGTTCTGTAAATTGTTTTACAGGAATAATGGTAAATAAGTTTGGATTTAAAAATATAAAATTTAAATTGGAAAGTCCACAAAATTTAAAATTAATTTATAAACAGCTAGAAAAATTAGATACCAAAAAATTAGAATCTAAATATGACTTAATTGGAACAATTTATGAATTACATTTAAAATCTGGTACGTCAAATTCCCTAAGAGATTTAGGTCAGTATTACACACATCGTCTTGTGATTAATTATATGATTAAATTATGTGACCCGTCAATGAAAAATGGAATAATTGAAAAAATTGTAGATCCAACGATGGGAACAGGAGGATTTTTAACAATGGCGATCAAATATCTAAATAATAAATATAAAAATAAAATTGATTGGAATATCAACAAGGATAATATTTTTGGATTTGATATTGATGATAACGTAAAAAATATGGCAATCTTAAATATATTTATTGAAATTGGAAATTTATGCGACAATACATTGTGCAAACAAGATACATTGCATTGCGACATGAAATTTAATGGGGGTAAATTTGATAATACAATTTTAGAAAAAGCAGATATTATTTTAGCAAATGAACCGATGGGCATTAAAAGTTTAAAATATGCCGACTTTTGTGAACGGATAAAAAGTCTTAAGATAAACGGAACAAAAGCAGAACCTGCATTTTTACAGTTATTCATGAGTGCTTTAAATGACAATGGCAGATGCGCAGTTATTATCCCAGATGGGGTTCTTTTTAATGAGGCAAATCAATATAAAAATACAAGAAAATATTTGATTGAAAATTTTAATTTGAAAAAAGTGATAGCATTAAATGGCGATTTCTTTTTGAATACCGGTATTAAAACATCTATTTTATTTTTTGCAAAAGAGAAAAATAAAACTAAAGAAGTAGATTTTTGTGAGATAAAACTAGAAAATGGAGAAATAAAGGAAAATAGCATTATTAAAGTTACACATGATAAAATTAAAAATGAAAATTATTCATTATTTGTCAATAAATATAATGTGAAAGAACCGGAAAAAATAGGAAAATTTGAATATAAAAAAATTGGAGATATATGTGAATTTCAAAAAAAAAGTAAACGCCTTGCATCATATGGAAATGATGTTGGAAAATATAATTTTTATACGTCAAGTGACAAAATAAAAAAATGCGATGAAGCAGATTATAAAGATGAATCTATTATTATTGGAACTGGTGGCAATGCAAATATTAAAATTGATAAAATGTTTTGTTGTTCTGCAGATAATCTTATCATGACAATAAATAATAAAATAATATTAATAAAATATTTGTATTATTATTTACTAGTTAACATCAATATTTTAGAAAATGGATTTGCAGGCTCAACAATAAAACATATATCTAAAGATTATATTGAAAATATTAAGATTCCCATTCCGTGTAATACTGTTCAAAAATTGATAGTAGAACAATTGGATGTGTTAAACGAAAACATCAAAAGTTCGAAGCAAATAATTGATGAATATCGCAAAATTATCAAGTCCTATATTGATTGTCAAATTATCAATGAAAAGACATGTTTAATTAAAGATAAAGTAGAATTTATAAAAACGGGAAAGAACCAACCAAAAGATAAGAAAACAGGAAAAAAGTATCCATATTATGGAACGAGTGGCATAACAGGATATACGGATGAATATTTGTTTGATGGCGAATATATTCTTACTCCAAGAAATGGCACAATTGGACAAGTATTTAATGTGAAGGGCAAGATATTTCCTAGTGACCATGTATTTGTAATTAAAGTCAATAAAGAAGAAAACATAAAATACATTTATTATTATATTTTATATTCTGTTGATTTAGACTCTAAAAAACATGGGTCAACCATTCCAAACATCACTAAAAAAGATATAGAAGATAGTGTAATAAAAATGCCTTCTAAAGAAAAACAAAAAGAAATAGTAGAATATTGTGACAATCTAACTAATTTAATTAACAAAATTGAACAACAAATGACAGACAATAAAAATCTAATGAAGAAAATTGTGGATTCATATCTTAGTCAAAAAAATGATAACCAAAAAATGAAGAAAGCTGAATCAGAAAAGAAAACATACGAATCAGACTGCGAATCAGAAGATGAAAAACCTAAAAAAAAGAAAGTTGAATCAGATAGCGAATCAGAAGATGATAAACCAAAAAAGAAGAAAGTTGAATCAGAAAACGAGTCTGAAGATGATAAACCAAAAAAGAAGAAAGTTGAATCAGAAAACGAGTCTGAAGATGATAAACCTAAAAAGAAGAAAGTAGTAAAAAAAGTAGTTAAAAATAATAATTAATTTTTATTTATAATTGAATTATAAATAAATTTAAGCAAGAGACAATGATTCATCAGATAATGGGTCAAATCCCTCAATACCAGAATAAAATTCGCCGCCATTATTTACATCTTCATCGCAATATATCTTATTTTGTCTTACAAATGTCTTTCCGTTTGCCCCATTTTTTTTATATTGATTTGTCATAAGTAATGGATCAAATTCTGGATTTCCACATTGTTTTCCATCGTTTGTCAAAAAGCCAAACACATCAGAAATTCTTGCACCTATCTTATTTTTAGACACATCGCCATCATTTGACAACATCATTAAGTTAATCTTATCTACACCATCATATGGATTTCTTGATTCAACGTTAATCTTATCATTGAAATTGAAGAAATCTTGACGATATTTGCTTAGTTCTGCATCAGTATATAATTTGACACTTTCATCACCTTTGTCAAATCTACCAACATTAACATATTCTTTTAGAGTGTCATCTAATTTTTGGTTACTTATGTTATCAATATTTCCTGTATTTTCGCCCATCATGTCGACATCATCAACTTTTCTCATTTTGTCAAATAAGCTATCAAAATTGCCGACACTTTGACTATTCAATACCATTGGATCATATGCATTTGAATCAGACGGACTTATTTCTTTTGATAAAAATGTTGTTTCCTTTCCACCCATGCCTTCAGGCATAAGAGATGAGAAGAGTATATGTAAAAGAATCATTACAATGACGCCAATCAAGATATAATTTAGATTTTTCATATATATTATAAAATTATATTAGATAATTAGTTGGAGTTATATATTTTTGATCTTCGTTTATTTTAGAAAATATTTTTTTGTCAGTTAATCTTAAAACCATTTTTGACGTAAAATTAAAAATATGTATATGTTCTATATAGAGAAATGGATACCGGTGTGTTAAGCGTATTAAGTAGAGTTTTGGATATGATAGTAGCAAATCCAAATGTTAAGAAAGAAGATGTTTACAAGATGTTGTTACAAGATAATGCGCCATTTCCTGTGTCATTTGAAAGTCCATTAATACAAGATAATATTAATAAAATTGCAAAATGCTTGGATTTAAATGGTGATGGCACTTATTCAATTGATGATTTAGAATATCTTAAAAATTTGGATATGGTTACAATTTTACAAATGATCAATGCTGCAACATATGTTGTTCAATTGCTTAGACAAATAACCACATCAAAAGATGTTAAATTAGATAATAAAGGCATGATTGATTTAGCATTTAAAGTATTAATGTATGCTATTTTTGTCCCTCTTGCCGAAAATTCATCTGGTTTTAGAGAATGGGCATTCAGAAACAACAATAAGAATCTCCTTGTACAAACATTAGAAACATTATACAATGTCATGTGTACATCAGAAGATGTTGCAAATGTCGTTTCAAGTATTTACAAATCATTCAAAAAGAAATGCTGCTATTTCTGCATTTCAAAATCAAAAAGACAACAAACATTAAATACATTACAGTCAAATGTAACTGAACATGTTAAACAATTATCAAAAGCGACACAAGCATATAATAACACAAAAAGAATTCAAGCATTAGAATCACAACTTGCAGAATTAAAGAACTCAAGTATTGTAACAATTCCAGCAGTTACAGTTACAGAAACTGTGACACCAGCAGATGCAATTACGACAGTTGGAACTGATTCAAAATCACCACCAAAACAAAGAATATATAAAACAGTAAGAAGAATTGTAACTAAAGCAGATCTTGAAGATGCATCAAAAGCAGCAGTTGTTACACAGCCACAATAGTAACTTTTTAATTGAATAAACTTTTTCATTATTTTAATATATAATGAAAAAAGGACTTGTTATATTTTTAATAATAACTGCTTTATGTGTTTTATTAATTTATAAATTGACAACAACATCGGCATATGAGCATATGACTAACATTGCAAAAAAATTTGGTTGGAAGCGAAATAAATGTGCATACACGATGAATGAAACCTTAAAGAATGTGTTGATCGAAAATGAAATTGTAAATTCTGAAGAATGGGATTTGTATTTTCCATGTACATATGATGATATAAATTACGAGATTAGACAAATGCCAGTTAAAAGAGATGCCAAATATTTTATTATTAATAATGCAGATAACTTAACAGCAAAGAACAAACTTTGGGACTATGTGTTAGAATATCATAAGTATCCAAAAGCAATCCAAATGATGCCAAAGACATATAATCTTGATAGTCCTTTCCAAATAGCAAAATTAAAAACTGATTACAAAAAAGGTCAACTTTACATTCTTAAGAAAAATATTCAGAGACAGGAAGGTTTAAAAATAACAGATAATCTAGACGAAATGTTAGGTGCCAAAAAAGAGGGATATGTTATTGTTCAAGAACTATTGCAAAATCCATACACAATTGATGGCAGAAAAACAAATATGAGATTTTATGTTCTTGTTATTTGCAAGAATGGTTTAATAAATGTTTATGTGTACAATGATGGTTTTATGTATTACACCAAAGAGAAATTTGTAAAAGGAAGTAAAAGTATGGACACAAATGTCACAACTGGATATATTGACAGAGCAGTCTACAAAACAAATCCATTGACTCATAATGATATGCGTCAATATTTAGACAAAAAGAGAGAATTAAATGATGCAGAAAAAGAATTAATTAAAAATAATAAATTAAGTGAAATATATTTTAATAGAATTAATGATTTGTTAAAAGACATTTATATTTCTTATGTTGGAAAAATATGTGACGGTAACAAATTGAAAAATAATATGACATTTCAGTTGTTTGGAGTTGATATTGCTGTTGACGATCAATTAAAACCAATGATTATGGAAATAAATAAAGGTCCTGATATGGGTGCAAAAGACGACAGAGATTACAAATTAAAGAAAGGTGTAATCACTGATATGTTAGCTTTATTGAATTTTGTTGAGATCAAACATAAAAATGGCTTTATACAATTAATTAAAAATAATGTAAAAATTTAGTTGTCATATGTGTGAATATTTTCATTTTTATAATTTTCCACATATATTGGTATTATTCTAGGAGATGTATATAACATATTTATGATGTATACCAATATGAAACCTAAGAAAATTGACAATATTATATTGTATATATATTCGTTTTCTGGACTAATCATTTATAAATCATGTTTAGAATAATTTAGTTCTTTTATAATTAACATAGGCTTTGGATAAGTCAAATATAGATATAACATTGAGATAAAGATACTTATTATTAAATAGTCAAAATCTATTTTCATTATATCTATATTTATAGAATTTATTTTTATTCAAACTTTTTTAGCTAGGCTTTTTTCCATTATGGCAAAACTATTTTTCATTGCCGCTTCTAATGTAATATTATTTGTTTTTCCTCCTGTTTGTTTTGCTTCTAATTCTCTTTTTATTCTTTCAAGTTTATCATTAAATTCCTTTTTTCTTTTTAATAAATCTGCTGGTACAGCTGGCATATAATTATAGTGTAGATTTTTAACTGCTAAATATTGTTTTTGCCAAATTATCAATTATTCTTCTATCATCACTTTTTGACTGTCTAATCATATCACCAGTGCTAATAGGCATTTCAGTATATTCATTTTCATTTTCGTCCATTACATCTATACCGCCATTTTCATTGTCGGGATCCATTATATCAACATAGTGAAGACTTTTTGATTCTGTTGTGTCTTCCATAGTTTCATTTTCATAGTCATCCCGATGTTTGTTCTTTCTTTTTGTTTTTTTATCTTGTTTTATTGCATATTTTAAAAGGAGAAAAGCAGCAAATAGTATAAAAATAAGAATTGGGAACATATTTGGTTTAATAAAATTTGTATAAAATGATGATATATTATCAGTCAATTTTGGCTGATGTACAAAATCAACATTTAATTCATTATCAAGTTTTTTGATTATCTTATTGCTTATTAATTCTGGATGTGTTCCCGAAAAATATTCCATTATATAATTAACTTTAACGAATTTTATAGGCTAATCAAACACAACAATTTTTTAAAATATATAACATGAATATTGAAAAAATAATATTTAAGATTTTACATATGTAATTTAGAGTATAATGAAGAATAGATTATTTGAGATCTACGAGACAACAGATGAGAAAAGCCAATTAGTTGATGAAGGAAACAAAGTAATTTTGCGCAACATAAACGAATGTAAAATATTCAAAAAAACAAAAGGTGTTAAGTATATTTTGTCTGACAATAAAATAAAAGTCAAAATATCATTTAATGACATAAATTTTGAACAGATCAAAACAATATTAATGATGATATATAAATATTCAATTTCAAAAACAATAAATGAAAATATTACAAAAATATATAAATGTTCTGATAAAAATCAAATATGCGAAATAGAAAAGTCACTACCAAAAAGAATTGTATATGAAGAAAAAATATTACCATATGACAAAAGAATAGTGTCATTGGGTGATGGTATTAAAAGCAATAATGGTATAAACAGTCAGTTGCATGGCGGTGTTTTTTTATATTTGTCCTTTATTGATCATTTTGATGAAAATACATATGTAGTAACAAATAATAAATTGAATACAATAAATTTTAATGAGATCAATGACAAATATGAGAGAATAATTTTTAATGATTGTGATTTTGAAAAAATAGTAAAATTAATTGATAGCAAAAAGGCACCTAAATATATTTGGATATATGTAAACTCAATAAATCTTTTCGTAGAAAAATACAGTTGTGTATTAAAAATTCTATTTTGGAATTCAAAAGTAGAAACAACTAAAAATACAATTATTCCCATTGTTGATAAAAATTGTGATTCAAAAGACACAATAATAAATATTAAAAGATATCATTATAATCTAAATCCCAGTGAAAAAGAGTTTGTTAAGTTTTACAATGATAAAAATAAAATGATAATAGATGAACAAATAGACAAAATCATGAATGGTGCTGATGAATTTCATGTAGATAATACTGAATGTAGTATTTGTTATGATAATACAAAATATCAAATAATGACATCTTGCAATCATAATTATTGTATTGGATGTTATGGTAAACAAATATTTGAAGGCAATATGAAATGTTATATGTGTAGAAAACGTGTCACAAAAATAAGCATATCAAATAAAATGATAATAAGCAAAATATATTTTTTGAGAAACATAATTCATAACTTATCTAGAAAGAAAACATTGATATATACAAGAAAAAATATACTTGAAACTGTAATTGAAAAATTACATCCCATTATAGAAATAACAGAATTAGATTGCGATAATTACATTCACAGAGATATGACACAAGGAGTATTTATATGTGATTATAAAAAATACACTGATGTAAAACATATAAAACATATTGATACTATTATCATAATGACACTAGACTGTCAATTTATAACAAATGTGGAAGCATTTGGATACGATTATATGAATGACAAAAGCAAGGTAAAAGTAATTATTTTTGAATTTAATGATATATAGCATTTACTTTACGTATATATATTTAAACTATTATATAGTCTGAATATATTGTGTAAATGCAAGTAAGTAATGAAAAACCATTACACTTCTCTGATAATTATAAACTTGTAAAAAAATTGGGATCAGGTTCATTTGGTGAAGTTTATTTAGCTAAAGACAATGAAAATAAAAAGTATGCTGCAAAAGTGGAAGAAATAAAACCTAAATCAAGACTAAAAGATGAATATAATGTGTACAGACATATAGAAAAACTATTGCAAGATAAAAATTCAACGGGCATACCAAAGATATATAAATTTATAAAGACCCCTCAGTTTTCAATTATGATAATGGATTTACTTGGAGAAAGTCTAGATGCTTTATTTGACAAATATGAAAAAAAATTTAAATTGGGGACAGTGCTTAAATTAGGTATATCGTGTATTGATTTAATAAAAAAAATACACTCTGCTGGGTTTGTACATAGGGATATCAAACCAAATAATTTTTTACTTGGAATCGGAAAGAACAAGAACACATTATATATAATGGATTTTGGATTATCAAAGAAGTATATAACAGGGGGCAAACATATAAATTTTACATCTGGAAAATCCTTGATAGGAACTGTAAGATATGCCAGTTTGAACATTCATATGGGGATAGAACCAACCAGAAGAGACGATTTAGAATCAATTGGCTATATGTTGATATATTTTTTAAAGGGGTCTTTACCATGGCAAGGGCTGAAAAAAGACAAGAATAAAACACAAATAGAAAAAATAGGACATACAAAATTATCGACCGATATAAATAAATTATGTGAAGATTTGCCAAAATGTTTTACAACATATGTTAAATATTGCAGAGCACTTAAATTTGACGAAAAACCAAATTATGATTTATTGACCAAACTATTTACAGACACAGCAGAAGAAATGAAAATTGACTTAAAATATGAGTGGGAGAATTAGAAGTCTTCTGATATCTCAAATGTCCAATCGATATTTTCTCCTGTATACGCAGATTGATAAGCATCTGGACGATTTTCAAAGAAGTTATCCTTACTGTCTAAACCAATTGTTTGCATAAAGTCAAATGGATTTACAGTAAAATACAATTTTTCATATCCCAACATAACCAATAATCTGTCAGCAACATATTTAATATATTCATGCATCATTCCTAAATTCATTCCGATCATATCTACTGCTATTGCATCTCTTGAAAATTCATATGCAATATCAACTGCTTCTTTGAACATATTATAAACAGTATTTTTATCGACACGATTGACAATAAATTTATACATTGCACATGCAAATCCAACATGTAAACCCTCATCTCTCGCAATGAAACGATTTGATTTAATTAAACCTTCCATGAATAATTTTGTTTCTTTGTGAACCTTTTTAAGCCAAAAAATAGCTGCGAAGGCCCCACTAAAGAACACACCTTCAACTATTGCAAAAGCAATTAATCTTTGGGCAAAAGATTCTTCACTATGAATCCATTTTATAGCCCAGTCAGCCATTTTTTTTACAGGTTCAATTTCCTTAATCGCATTGAACAATGTATTTCTTTCATCACTATCTTTAATAATATTTATCAACATATCAGAATACACTTCAGAGTGAATTCCTTCAATAAACAATTGAAACCCATACGCAGTCTGTGCTTCTGGAACTTGAATCTCTCTTAAAAATCTGTCACGCAAGTTAAAATTTACAATGCCATCAGATGATGAAAAAAAGGCTAAAACCATTTTTATAAAATGCTGTTCTTCTGGCTTTAATTTAATAAAATCATAATAGTCATCTTTGAATGAAATTTCTTCTGCCTTCCAATAAGAATCTTGTTGTTTCTTATATAATTTCCATAAAGACTCATATGTGGGATTTATAGGTTTTAATGTATATCTAAAATTTTCTGGGTTCAACAAAGGCTCAATTGACGTACTATCTGACTTTTCAACGACGGACATTTCTATATCTGTATTGTTTAGAAATTAATTATTTATATTTTAAAAATCAATTTTTTATTTATGTTCTTTTCAAATGCGTTATTATGAATTGGTCTTCTTGTTACTTGTCACAATGATTCCAATATATGTGACATATATTAACTTTTATATGACTGGAATTATTTAATAATATATAAAATCTCAATAAAATTGATTAAAAAAAAATTGAAAGTTATATTTATTCTTGATGAACGCTCAATATATGAAAGATACAGGTATGTCGGCTAGTAAATATGTTGAATTTGTTGACAAACGAGTTAAAAAAACAGAAAAGACCATCAGGGACTTTATAAAGAGATTTGTGGACGACGGGAGGTTATATAATGTAGATATTGATGAATTAATTAAAACAGTAAATAGGGGACTTCCAAATGATGTCTCTCTAGAAGAATTTTATAATTTTATTGCAGATACATGTATACAAAAACAAAGTTTTGATCCCGATTATGAAAAGTTGGCAGCCAGAATTTTAGTTGAGAGAATACATCAAAGTACTGAAGAAAGTATTGTTGCAGTTGCAAACACATTGTATAACAATACGACAAATGGTATACATAATCCCATTATTTCTGAAGAATTATATCATCTAATTGTCACACATGGTGAAAAAATTCAAGCACAACTTGATTTTTCAAGAGATTATATCTTTGATAGTTTTGGTATAAGAACATTAGAACGTTCATATTTAAAAAAAGTCATGTATAAATCTCAGAAGACACAAAAATCTTCTATGATTATTGTTGAAAGACCCCAACATTTATTAATGAGAGTTGCACTGGGAATTCACGGAAAGGCTTTAAAATATGCGTATGAAACTTATGATTTAATGTCAAATAGATATTTCACACATGCAACACCAACATTGTTTAATGCAGGGACGCCCAGACCACAAATGTCATCATGTTATCTTGTTGCAACAGAAGATAGTTTGGAATCAATTTTGAACACCATAAAACAAATGGGTCATATTTCAAAATGGGCGGGCGGTATTGGTGTTCATTTATCAGCAATCAGACCAAGAAATTCATTAATTAGAGGAACAAATGGACAATCAGAAGGCATTGTTCCATTATGCACTGTTTTAAATAGACTTGCCAAATATATAAATCAAGGTGGAAAAAGAAATGGATCAATTGCATGTTATTTGGAACCGCATCACGGAGACATATTTGAATTTTGTGAATTAAGGAAAAATACTGGTTCTGAAGATGATCGTGCAAGAGACTTATTTTTAGGATTGTGGAATTCTGATCTATTTATGAAAAGAGTTGAAAATGATGAAATGTGGTCACTTATGTGTCCAGATGCATGCAAGGGTCTTCATCTTGTTAACAGTGAAGAATATGAAAAATTGTACATTAGTTATGAACAGAAGAAAATGTATATTAAACAGGTAAAAGCAAGAGACTTATGGAAACACATTTTAGAATGTCAAATTGAAACAGGGTTCCCATATATGTTATACAAAGATCATTGTAACAGAAAATCAAATCAGAAAAATTTAGGAACAATTAGATCATCAAACTTATGCGCCGAAATTATTGAATATTCTAATTCAGATGAAACTGCTGTTTGCTTCACTGCAGATACTAAAATATTGACTGTTGATGGTTTTAAACCAATTGTTGAATGTGACAATGTGAAGGTCGTTTCATATTTCGATTCAGATGAAACTTTTGAAAAGAATGTGTCATACGAAAGAGCAAAATTGGTTGAAAATGGAGTGCAAGATATATATGGTGTAAAGATGTGTGGGAGAAGATTAATGAAGATGACAGCAGATCATCCTGTAGTTGTATATGAAAATAAGAAATTTGTATGGAAGAAGACTATTGAATTGAAAACTGGAGATAAGATGTTTTGTCCAAGAATAAAAAACGATATGTATTTACAAGAAACAAGAGTTGAAAATTTAGATTTAATTAAATTGGGCAGTGCTTTTGCAAAAAGAAAGAGTGATTATCATGATTTAAGAAAGTATGATCTTAATTTAACAGATGTACCTAAAAATAAAATTGTGTTATCAGACAAAATAAAATCATTGAATCCATCTGATATGGCAAATTTTTTGTCTGGCTTCTTCGGCGCTATTGGTCATGTTTATTCACTTGAGGGTGAGCCAAGATTATATGTAGATTCATACAGTTCTGAATTGTTGTATGACATTCAAGAACAATTATATCCATATGGCATTTTGTCATATGTAAATGAACATACTGGAACAGCAAGAATGGAAATTTGTGATTACACAAGTGTTGTGAATTTTTCAAGATTTGTTGGAATGAGAGATGAAAATGGAAGCATGGCATACAACAATCAAGTGTTGAATCTTGTTGCAAATCAATTTAACAGAATTGTCGAACCAGAACGATATGAGGGTGAAAGAATTAAAATGGCGCAAAAATTAAAAGTTACTGAAGACAAATTGTATAAAGATATGCAGTATGATGAACAAACAACATTAAAAATCAATGAAATTATGGGAAAAGTTAAGCAAAAAATATTTGAAAATGTATGTACAATTGTAAATGGAACAAGTGATATAATTGAAAATTCACAGTCAATATATGTTGCAAATGAAGAAATCGGAAAAATCATTAGAAAAGTTAAAAATATTAAAAAGTCTTATGGAGAAATTGTTGGACTATCATGTTTTGTTGATGATAATATCAATGTTATTGATAAGAAGAAAGAATTAGAAAAGCAATTAACAATGACTTTCGAAAAATCTAAACCTTCTTCAAAATACAGAAGCAGTGTTTCTAGAAATACATTAAAGGCATTGTATAATATTAAACCAGCTAAGAAAGATGTAGTTGAAAATCAAGATAATGTTCAAAAAGAAGTTATTGATGATGTTATTGATGTCAAAGACGATGTTATAGAAGCAGAAGTTGTGCCACAAGTTCAACAAATTCCACAATATGAACCTGAATATTGTGAATTAGTAAGAATTGAACTTCTTAAGAAATTGCCATCAGAAACAGTATATGATTTAGTACTAGAAGATAAACATAATTTTATTGCAAATTATGCAGTGGTACATAATTGTAACTTAGTATCTTTATGTCTGCCTAAATATATTGAAACAGATGACAGTGGGAAAAGATTTTATAATTTTAACAAGTTAATGGATGTTACAAGAGTCGCCGTCAGAAATTTAAATAAGGTTATCAACAAAAACTATTATCCCACACCAGAAACAAAAGTATCAAATATGAGACATAGACCAATTGGAATTGGCGTACAAGGATTAGCAGATGTTTATAATTTATTGGGACATCCATGGGAATCAGAAGAAGCATCAAGATTAAATAAGATGATATTTGAAACAATTTATTATGGCGCACTTGATGAATCAAAAGAATTAGCCAAAAAAGAAGGCCACTATGAAAGTTTTATCAAATCGCCATTTTCGGAAGGCATTTTGCAATATGATTTATGGGGATTAAGTGAAAAAGATTTAATAATGGATTATGATTGGATCAAATTAAAAACAGAAATAACAAAATATGGCACAAGAAATAGTTTATTAACTGCATTAATGCCTACTGCAAGTACTGCACAAATTATGGGCAATTATGAAGGTTTTGAACCATATATGTCCAATATTTTTGTCAGAACAACTTTGGCAGGAGAATTTATTGTAATTAATCAAAATTTGATTGAAGATTTAAAACAGAGAAAATTGTGGAATGAAGATATGAGAAAATTAATTATCATAAATAATGGTTCAATTCAAAACATCAAAAACATACCAAAGAAAATAAAAAATATTTACAAAACAGCATTTGAAATTAAATCTAAAAATATTATTAAACAATCACTTGAGAGAGGTCCCTTTATCGATCAAAGTCAAAGCATGAATCTATTTATGGCAAGTCCTAATTTCACAAAATTAACTTCGGGTCATTTCTATGGATGGAAAAATGGAATCAAAACTGGAATGTATTATTTGAGAAGCAAATCTGCTGTAAATCCAATCAACTTTGGAATTGATATTGATGATATTAAAAGATTGACAGAATATAAGACAGTAGAAGATCTATTATGTGCGACATATGGAATAACATTAGACAAAGATAAGGTTAATGAAGAAATATTGTCTACATATGGCATTGGAGATAAGGAACCTAAGAGAACAGATGCTGATTCTGATAAGAAAGAAACACGTGTGTGTAAGTGGAGTGCCGGTAAAAAAATAGAAGACTGTCTTGTTTGTGGGTCATAACATGCTTTATTTATATTTTTAATCTATGTATATTTCATAATGGATGATATTTTGAAATATATAAATAATAACGAATGGGAAAAAGCCATTGATAAATTAAAATCTGAAAATATGTTAAATAAAAGTATTACTGGGGCAGGCAATATTTTGCATTTTGCCTGTATTCGAGGGAATGAAGATATTATTTTTAAATTGGTAAAAGATAAAGATATTGATATATTAAAACGTAACAAATCATATGAAAATTGTCTGATGTTGTTACTTAAAAATGGATGGAACGATATTGCAAAAAAGTTATATAATAAATATCCAGAATTACTTAATACTTTTGATGATGATCGTCATACTCCACTAAACTATGCCAGACAAGATATTTTTGAAGATATGGTTGATACAATTATTAAAAACAAAATGACTTACATTTTTGATTATAGAAATAACAAGCATAGATCAATATTAAATCATTTAATTGATGAGAATATGGATGTTTCAATTATTAAAAAAATTTGCAAACATGCAAATATTAATAAATTTACTTATATGCCTTTTTTACACTGTGCAGTTGCATATCAAAAACCAGAAATAGTAAAAGTATTATTGGAATGTGGTGCTGAAGTAGACTTATTATCAAAAAATGATTCGACTGCCTTATCATCAATAACTAAATTCAGAAATTTGACTTTAGAATTGGAAGACATAATTAAAATATTAGTTAACAATGGAGCAAATGTGTCGATGGTTGATTATTCTACACAAGAAACCATTATACATTGGACAATAAGAATCGGCAATCATGACATATTAAAATTTTTGGTAGAGCATACTACAAAATATAATGTTCCAAATTCATGGGGCGATACATATGCACATCAACTTTTGATGGGATTTGTCAGTGGAATAAAAAATATTATGGATAAGGAATTGATTATTCAAATAGTAAAAAATACAGACATAAATCATAGAAATGTTAATGGATATACACTATATGATATATATGAGGGATTAGCAGAAAAAACAAATGAATTTGATTATTTAAAAGAATATATAAAAAAACAAAATGATGAGATTGGTAAAATAAATATGACATTGACAAAAGTGCCAAAATATCCAAGATGGAATACATCATCAAAAATGGATCCAATTTATATTCTGTGTCTTTTGAAGAGACATAAAAATTTAACAGTTCCAATTAATAAAAATACAGATGATGAACACAATATGCAAGCTTTACTTACTCAAATGCAAAATTTTCCAGACAATATAATAGGAAGAGCAAATGTTAAATTATTTAGTTCAATTGATTTATATAGCGCTTATCAAAGAATAAATAAATATATGTTGTCTTTTCGTTTAATTTGGAAATCAAATGATGATTGCATCATTGATAGAAATTTTGACACCAGTATGATTGAATGTTTTAAAAGCAACAGAAGATTTGTTTTTTTAAATTTGACAATGGTATTTGATTATGGTTTACATTCAAATGGAATATTGATCGATAAAAAAAGAAAGACTCTTATGCGATTTGAGCCATATGGGTTTGTAAATAGAAATATATATAAATTTGATATGATGTTAACACAAAGAATTGCAGACATAAGTAAAGAACCATATAAATGCATAGAGCTAACTGAATTTGAAGATTATAGATTACAACATTTTTCACAAGAATATGATCGAACAATTACCAAGCAGGGAGACCCTGGGGGTTATTGTCATGCATGGGTTTTATGGTTTATTGAATTAATAGTGTCAAATGAAGATGAAGATTTGCATTTTGTACTAAAAAATGCATATGATAAAATAGTAACAGGTTATAAAGGTTGGCATGATTCGCTTCTTGAATTTATCAGAAGTTATGCATATGTATTAGATAAAGAAAAGAATAAAATATTTGATGAATTAAACATATCAGATTACAAATACAATACTGAATTAAGTGATGACGTCCTAGAGGTAATTAATAAATACTGTAGTGAAGAAATTAATAAAATATTAAATTAATAAAGTATCAAATTAATTTTATCTTTTATCAGGAGTCAGATATTCCATATCAAGCAATTCAAATATCTCTTTTTCAGATGATACTTTGAACATTTTTTCTCCATCAAATAATCCATATTCATTTAATGTGTAACCATTATTTATTGCAATTTGTCTCATCTTTCTGTTAAAATCTCTTGAACCTGTAAAGTACAATATCGCATAATAATAAGATTCGTAAGGAATGAATCTTATGTCAATTCTTCTTAATGGCAAATCTTTATTTAATTGATATATTCCCATAAATTTTGTGTTTACATCAGTACCTGTTAAAATATCAATTAAAAATCCATCTTTGATTAATAATTCAACAAAATCTTTTAAATAATTATGATTTTTCATATCATCTTTCGTTTTTAATTTACTGTGAACCATTATAAAATCTACATCACCGGATGTTTTTTGCAATCTTCTGTATGAACCACAAACAGTCCCAAATAAATTAATATCAAGTTCATATAACTTTTTTAATAAATATTCATGAACTTGATCTATTTCTTCTCTTGGTATTTTGTCTTGTATCTTGCCAATATATTTTAAACCCTTTATCACATTATCTGGGAGAGTTATTTTTCCACTCTTATGTAATTTTTTAAGATCGTCGATTGACTTTATACCATATTCTGAAAATAGTTTATATGCTGTTTTTCTACCAATTCCAAATATTTCTTCTAACTCTTCGATGTATTTTAAATACTGTTCATTTTCTGAACTTATTTTTACCTCTGACAATTTTCCTGTTTTTATCAATTCCTTAACCCTTTCTATTGTTCCTTTACCAATTCCTTTTAGGTCTTTAATATCGTCTATCGATATGTTTTTTTTATTTATTTTTTCAAATATCTTTATTATTTTATTTACAGTATTTAATCTGAACATATTTGCAATTTTATTTTTTCCAGTGGAAAAATCAATATCATAAGTTATTTGTTTTGATAATAATTTAAATTGTGAAATGAGTAATTCTTTATTTACTGACATATATATTATTTATTGACATTATAAATATTTAAAAGAAGGATGAGCAATAATAAAAAATTGAGGAATATCCCTAGCGGGAATTTTATAATTTTTTATATTCACTATGTTGCCTAAAGGCAATATAGTGAATATAAAAAATTGATATTAAAAACACAAGATAATATAGGATTTAATTTTAGTTAAGTAACTGTATGACTGGCAAAAGAAAAGCCAAAGATTTGTTTGAAATGGATGACACGGAAACACAGAGAAAAAAGATCACTGTAAGGGGGCTATCTGGTCTTAGGAATATTGGTAACACATGTTACATGAATTCTGTTTTGCAATGTCTAATGGCAACGACGAGATTAAGTTTTTATCTTGTTGAGAAAAAATTCAAAGAACAGTTGAAAGATGGAATGATAAGAATGATAGAAGATCAAAATAAAGATGAATTGGCAAAAGGTGACAAGGTTGCAGTAAAAAAAAGCAAAATTAAAATTAAATTTAAAGAATCTATCACATATCACCTTTATAAATTATTTAGTTACATGTGGCACAGAAATTGTATCATTAAACCAAATGGCCTTAAAAAACGAATTGGTGAATTATGTGATACATTTGAAGGAAATAGTCAAAATGACAGTCAGGAATTGTTGGGTTTTTTGTTAGATAGACTGCATGAAGAAACAAAATATGATGTAGATGTTGTCATTAAAAATATTCCAGTTGAAATTGAAAACTTTAATAAAAACAGAAAGAAGTTTGAAAAAAAACTCAAGAATGCAAAAAATGATGATGACAGAGTGCAAACAATAAAAAAAATTATTGAATACAAACATAAAAATTTAAAGTTGTATGCAATGACAAAATATTATGAATACGTCCAAGATTATTATAAAAATAATTATTCATATGTCAGCAATATTTTTACTGGAATGTATATAAATTATATTATGTGTAAAAAATGCAATAATGTCCACATTAATTTTGAACCATTTAACATGATGGCAATATCTATTCCGAAAAATTCTTCTGAAAAAATCACACTTGAAGAATGTATTAAAAATGAATTTAAAAAAGAAGTACTCAACGATGAAAATAAATGTTTCTGCGAAGTATGTAATGATAAAACAGATGCAATACAAAAAACAGAAGTATGGAACACATCTGATTATTTAATCATCCATCTTAAGAGATTTAAAAATACCGGCAAAAGAGTTTCTAAAATTGATACTCCTGTTGAATATCCATTAAAAGGGTTGCAAATTAAAAATTTAAAAAAAAATAACACAACAAGTTTTTCACTCTATGGCATTGTACATCATAGGGGCGTACTCAGTGGTGGACATTATATTGCATATACGAAAAATGCATTAAATGGCAAATGGTATGAATTTAATGATGACGACATCGTACATTGTCCAAATGAAACAGACATTGTTGATGGCGGTGCATACATATTGTTTTATAAAAAAGAATAATTATATTTTTTCTATAACAATAATAAACATCTTGAATAGTTCATACAAATATATTGGATGTGGTTTGAGTCTGTCATACAGATATTTTATATCATAATTTTTGGGTAATTTAAATACAATTAATAATGGTGTTGATGTCATTTTGTCTTTATCAAAAAATTCATTCGCTAGATCTTCAATTTCTCTATCGCCTAACTTCAATGTTAAATTTGTTTTTTCTTTGTAATTCTTCCCTCCCCATGGCGGATCCACATAAATGATGTCAATATTTGGCAATTTAGGAATAATTTCTAATGAATTTCCATTCATCAATTCAACATTATTTAATTTGTACACTTCTACATTATTTTTTAAGAATTCAAATCTGTCTGCTAAAAATTCAATAGATATTACTCTTCTAAATTTTTTAGCAAATGATATTGTGTCTCCCCCAATACATGCAGTTGCATCAACTATTAAACTATCTCTAGTATGTTTAAATTTTTTCATATGTTTAATTATTATTCCCATGATTCTTTCTGCATCTTTATAATTAGTAACGTACATCAATGTTTCTTCATCAATCATTAATTTCTTATAATCTTCTGTATTAGGGGGTTTTGGAAATATCCTTTCAACTATAATTTTTCGATGTGGTTGTTCCTCACTTGTTCTTTCTTCTATTTTTTCTTCTGTTTTTATTTCGTCTGTCATTTTTGATTCTTCTGTAATTTCTACATTTTGATTATTATCACACAAATATATTGGGGGGAAGCCACCGTTAGGAATAGCAGTGTCCATACTATTGGTCTACATATAATATTACTTATTTTTACATATATATATTTAGTTTATTTTTCAATATTTATTATTGTTACATTATAACACATATATCGTCATCATATTGGTCTTGTTGTCTTTTTATTGATTTTAACTGTTCAATATTTGCTTTTTGTTCATCATACTGTTTATTTCGATTTATTAAATTATCTATTTTATTTTCGATATTGGTTAGTTTTTGTATTATAACATTATGTCTACTTTCATTTTTTTCATCTTGCACTAAACTATTATCAAGTTTAATGCCTTCACTTTCATTATTATTATCGCCTGTTTCGTTAAATGCATTTTCTACTTCACCTATTTCATCTTTTGCCTCTTCTTTGGTTTTTTCTTCTTCTTTCTTTTCTTCTTCTTCTTTAGGTTTGGAAACTGGAACTTGTGCGATAGACTGTGCTGGAATAGCAACTGGCGGGTTTGCGCCGCCGGTTTGATTTTTTTTATGTATTTGAAAGTTGTATAATCTATTGCTATCTACATCCATAACAATAAATTCATTACATTCATTTATGTGTGAGGTATTTTTTAATTCTTTATAGCATTTTTTGCTACCCATTGTTAAGTTTGTTGCATTATGTGTGACATTGCTATGATACGGCGAAACAAGCATATATCTTTTTAACATATATTATTATAAAATAAAAAAATGATTCGCAAAATCAAAAATGATTATATTATTTTGTTTAAAATTGTCTTTGACCTTTTTAATTATTTTTTATTTTATCATTTTTTATTAACATATGCGTCGTAAGACGCATAAGTCCTATTAATTAAAAATTGTAAAATCGCTAGGTCGCGATTTTATCATTTTTTTATTTATAATTTGGTCTAAAGACCAAATTATAAATAAAAAAATTGAAAAAATAAGATCCAACATATAAAGAAAATTATAATACTAATGCCATATGACTGATGTTAAATTTCAGATATTAGATTGGGATTATTATCATCAAGAAAACGAAGATGGACAAAAACAGTTCATTGCACGTTTGTTCGGACGTACTGAGGATAATAAGACAGTCCATCTATCGGTAAAAAATTACAGTCCTTTCTTTTATATTGAATATGATAAAAAATGGAGAAAAAGCAATATATATACAATATTAGAAAAAGTAAAAAGTAAAGTATTTCCCGTTGATTTAGTTGATGGTTTTAAGGGATTTAATTTTGTTGAAAAACATCGTTTCTATGGATTTACCAATTATAAAAAATTTACATTTGTCCAATTAACATTTAAAAGTCTTGATGCTATGCAAGCATATGAAAGGGCATTTCAAAAGTTTTATTACATTCCGACAATATCGAAAAAGGGAATTAAATTTCAATTGTATGAATCAAATATTAATCCGCTTTTAAGATTGATGCACATAAGACAATTAGATGCGGTGGGATGGGTAAATGCAAAGGATTGTACAATAGAAGATGAAATTGATAGTGAAACAAGTTGTGAAATAAATGCATCATGTAAATGGACAAATTTAAACAGGGTAGAAAAACATAATATCCAAAAATTTACAATTGCATCTTTTGATATTGAATGTACAAGTGAGGATGGGACTTTTCCAAATCCTTTGCGTGATGGCGACAAGGTCATTCAAATTGGTATTACTATGTCAAAATTTGGTGAAGACGAATGTTATTATAAACATATCATATGTTTGGGAGAAACATCGCCGATCGAGGGAGCAACAGTTGAGTGGTATGAAAATGAAGAAGATGTATTATTGGCATTTTCTAAATTTATTAGACAAACTGATCCAGATGTGGTTACAGGTTATAATATTAATGGTTTCGATTTTGAATATCTTAGAGCAAGAGCCAAAAAATTAAAAATATATCCTAAATTTTCAAGATTGTCAAGAATAAAAGGCGAAATTTCAGAATTTATCACACAGGAATTAGCATCTAGCGCACTTGGACAAAATATTCTTAAATATTACAAAATGACAGGCAGAATCATTATTGATTTAATGAAAGTAGTACAAAGAGATTATAAATTACCATCTTACAAATTAGATGAAGTTGCTTCTAATTTTATTAGAGAAATAGTTGCTGAATTTGTTGTTGATAAGGAAAAAAAACAAACATTAATAAAAACAAAAAATACAAATGGTATATATGTAGATAGGTTTGTTAAAATAGTTTATAATGATACAATTACAGAAAATAAATTGATGGATGGACAAAAATTTAAAGTTTTAAAGGTGGAAAAAGATTCTATTTTAGTTGATGGCATTATTGACAATTCAGAGATTGAGGGGAAAAAATATAAAACATTTTGGTGTCAAGCAAAAGATGATGTATCTCCACAAGATATTTTCAGATTACAAACAGGTTCTCCCCAAGACAGAGCGTTAATCGCAAAATATTGTTTACAAGATTGTGCATTATGTAATAAGTTAATGGGGAAATTACAGATTTTGATTAATAACGTTGGTATGGCCAATGTATGTCATGTTCCACTTTCATATCTGTTTTTAAGAGGGCAGGGTGTTAAAATTTTTAGTCTTGTTGCTAAAAAATGCAGGGAAGAAGAGCATTTAATAAAAGTTAATAAGAAAAAGAAAAAGCCAGAAGATGAAAAAGATCCAATCGCAAAGGCAACAGAATATATAGAACGAACAACAAATAAAAAGTTTTTCAATATAGATGAAGAAGATGATGATGAAGACGACGAATTAGGATACGAGGGGGCAACAGTGTTTGAACCAAAAACAGGAGCACATTATGAACCTGTTCCAGTATTAGATTATGCAAGTTTATATCCTAATTCGATGATTTTAAGAAATTTGTCACATGAGACTTATGTTGATGACGATGCCTATGATAATTTAGAAGCATATAGATATCATACAATAGAATATAAAAATTCAGATGGTACTACAAAAGTTTGTAGATTTGCAGAAAACTTGGATGGGTCAAAGGGAATTATTCCTAAAATTTTAATGGAATTGTTGGCGGCAAGAAAGAAATGCAGAAAAGAAGCAGAAGAAACAACAGATCCACTTCTTAAAAGTATTTTGGATGGAAGGCAATTGGCATATAAAGTGACAGCAAATTCTGTATATGGTCAGACAGGTGCACCAACAAGTCCCATCAAACAAAAACACATAGCTGCAAGCACGACAGCAACAGGAAGAGAATATTTACAGTTTTCTAAATATTTTGTTGAACATATTTACTATGATGCATTATCATTGATATATACTGATAAGAAAGATGAATATTTAGGATATATGAAAAAATTATATGAGTTCTATCCACACAAAATTACAGCAGATGACGGAGCAAACTTACATGTTCACACCGACACACATTTCAAAATTCCAGATAACAGATTTATCAGAGGTGAAATTGGCTATTCTGTAAAAGATGATATTGCAACAACTTTCAAAACTGAAGTTGAAACATTAGGCGGTGATAATAAATATAAAAATTTATTGAAACAATTAAATGGATTGACTTATGTAAATAGAAAGAAGTTATTTACACATTTTATTGAAAGTTTATCAGATAAAAAGAAAAGAGATAGTATGTATGAAAAATATAAAGAAGCATTTGACAAAGCTGAAATTAGTGAAGATAATTTAAAATCATTTATCAGAAAGATAACAGCACATGAGAAAAAGTCTGATTTTATTACAAAAATGGATGGCATTGTTGATAATATGGGATATAATGGAAGAGATGATATGTTTGAAAAGATTTATGACACATTTAACAAATTACTAAAAGGCTATACATTAAAACCCGAAATCATATATGGGGATTCAGTTACTGGTGATACACCTTTGTTATTAAGAAAATTGATTGATGGAAAATATGTAATTGAAATCAAAACAATTGACTCATTGAAATATGGATGGATTCTGTATGGAACAGAAAAGGAACAACAATTTGTAAATGATTATGAAGTGTGGAGTGACAATGGATGGACAAAGATCAAAAGAATCATCAGACATGTCAATAATAAAAAAATATATGAAGTAAGTACAAAAAATGGATTTGTAAGAGTTACTGAAGATCATTCATTGTTAAATATGGATGGTGAAAAAATTAAACCTTCTGAATGTAATGTTGGAACTGAAATAATGCATTCATTTCCTAAAATTGAACATAGTTTAACAGAAACCATTGGCACCGAAAAAGCACAGAGATATGGTTGGTTTATGAGTTTGCATAATCCAGAAAAATATCATCATTCTATTCGTTCTGATGATCCGTATTATAGTGATTTTCAAAGAAAAATTGTTCCAATTGATATTTTGAATGCGACATTGGAAGAAAAAAGGGGATTTTTAAATAGAATGATTGAAACTGACAAATCTCTTTTTGGATCTGAATATAGGCCAAATAGATTTGAATCGACTGAACAAATAACAGCAATGACAATGTATTATTTACTAAAGTCACTAGGATATAATTTAACAGTTAATTATGATGATAACAAATATGTTCTTGAATATAATGAAGAAGAAAGTACGAGAAATTGTAAAATAAGAAGCATAAAACAAGTAGATAGAAATGAGTATTATGTGTATGATTTAGAAACAGAAAATCATCATTTCCATGCTGGAATCGGTGAAATGATTGTACATAATACAGATAGTGTCTTCTTTATTCCCCATATTAGAGACACCCAAACAAATCAATTATTAAAAGACAAAAAGGGCTTATATATGTCAATTGTTCTTGGTATTTGGGCGAGTGTCATGATTACAACGTTATTGCCGCCACCGATGGCACAAGAATATGAAAAAGTATTATGGCCATTTGTAATTTTAACAAAGAAAAGGTATGTTGGAAATTTGTATGAAAAAGACCCAGATAAATTTTACCAAAAGAGTATGGGTATTGTATTAAAACGCCGCGATAATGCGCCAATAGTAAAAATTGTTTGCGGTGGAATAGTTGATCAGATGTTAAATAAAAGAAGTTCGAGAGGGGCAGTCGACTTAACTAGAGAAAATCTCAAAAAAATTATCACAGGTAAATTTCCATTAGATAAGTTTATCATTACAAAAACTTTAAGAGGAAAGTACAAAGGAACTTTATTGCATGATAAGAAAGAAGGAAATAAGACTATTAAAGCTGATACAAAAGGAGAATATTTTTGGGAAGAAGTCAAATGTCAATTAGCTCATGTTGCACTATGTCAAAGAATGGCAAAGAGAGATGCCGGTAATAAGCCTGCCCCAAATGATCGTATACCATATGTATATTTTGAAACAGACAACACAAAAACAAAGAAAGAAAAGAAAAGCGAATTACAAGGTGACAAAATTGAACATCCTGATTACTTAATTAAGAATAATCTTAAGATCGATTATTTGTTTTATATTACTAATCAAATTCAAAAACCAGCCACTCAATTTTTAGAATTAATTGTTGAAAACCCAGATAAAATTTTTAAGGATTTTATAATTAGAGAACAAAATAGAAAAAGCGGAGTGAGACCAATTACAACATATTTAGAAGAAGTTAATTAATATAGCATGTTTCTTTTTATTTAATATTATATTCATACATTATATGCATATAATTAAAAGTTGTGATCTAAAAAAATCTGAAATTATCGGAACTGGCGTTTTTGGAAAAGTACATATAATTGAAGACGACCCAAACATCGTATATAAGTCATACTACATTGATGAAAAGGGTACAAATAGAATTCCAAGTGATTTTTTAAATGAAATATCAGTATATAATTCAATTGATTCAGAGAACATTTTCTTAAAAAAGAGTGTTATCGATGTGGATAGAAAAGAGGTTGGTATTTTTTTACATAAGTATAAAAGTGATTTATTGTCATTAATTAAAACAAGAAAAGTCTTTACGACTGACACTATTAAAAGAATTTTATTTGATGTTTTGTGTACCATGGCAAAGGCGCAGGAAAAATTTATTTTACATAGAGACATAAAACCAGCAAACATATTGTGTAATGACGACAATACATCTTTAGTAGATTGGGGGTTAGCAAATTTTTTTTATTCAGGGGCACAACTTGATGTATTTACAACTGTACAGACTTTTTGTTATAGATCTCCAGAACAAATATTAAAATATTGTTTGAATACACCAACAACTGATATGTGGAGTATTGGTGTTGTTGTATTAGAAATGATCGAACGTGTGATGCCAATATTTAATGAAAAAAATGAGCCAAAACAAATTGCAAAATATGTTAGATTTTTTGGTATTTCTAAATATGATAATGTTATGAATGATATTGTAAAATATTCAGAAAAACATAAAATTAGTTTAGAATATGATGGACATTTGTCTTTTATAAAAAACAAAACTCTTAAAGATTTTTTGTCAAAATGTTTAACAATTGATCCAGAAAAAAGATTGTGTCCAATTCAGGCATTGAATCACGAGTTATTTAAAGATTTTGCAAAGCCAAAAATAGAACAAAATATTAAAAAGAGAATAGATAATTTAACATATATAAAAATCAATATTGTACTATTAAAAAAAAATAAAATATACCTAAGTGAAAGAATTAATATGATTAATAAAGTTTATGCGTTATGCAAAAATTTAAAATGGTCATATCACGAACTTTCAAGAATATTTAGGATGATGGATAAATGTATGGAAAAAACTGTGACAATGAAAGAATGTTGGAACTATTTGATCGTCATTATAGGATTGTTTTTTGATCAGTCAAAATGCAATGCTGGAAGCGTGGAACTGTCAAAAATCGAAAAGGTGTTAGGTATTGAATATTTAGATTTGTCTCTAACAAATGAAATTGTTGTTAATGTATTAAAATCCATATCATATAATCTGTTTTTTAGAACATTTTGTATGTATGAATTTCTTACAGATATTTACTATGGTATTTTAGATAAAACGACACAAACAAAATATCAAAATATGATATGTGATATTATCAAAAATATTTATACTGTTACATATGACGATGATGTGATATATGGCACTATATTGTCAGAAATAAATGATAAACAATTAAATAAAATTTATGAAGAATACAAACTAAATAAATCTATTGATTTAGTTGATATTATTAAAGCAAAAAATTAATAAAGAATACAAACTAAATAAATCTATTGATTTAGTTGATATTATTAAAGCAAAAAATTAATAAAGAATACAAACTAAATAAATCTATTGATTTAGTTGATATTATTAAAGCAAAAAATTAATGTATTCTGTGATTTGTTTTATTATTTCTCAAATAATTTGTTGGCGATCCATACAAATTGCCAGAATCTGAACTGTAAAATTGTTTTGCATTTATGACATAATTGGAACTGTCAGAATCTGTTGTGATTGCATATTCTTTTGAATGATATTTCTTTTTAAGTTGTGAAGTTGCTGACGCTGAAGAACTTCCACCATAGAGATTATTTGATGAACTGGATGATCCTGATTTGGAAGAACTAGATGAACCAGATTTTGAAGAATCAGATGAATCATCTGATGTGTCACTCGAACTATCTTTATTTTTATTTAATCCAATGCTTGAACTGCTTGTTCTACTATTGTGTTTTCCGCCGATTAAACTTGCAACGTCAATTATTGGCGAAGTTGCAGAAAAAACTGTGTTGCCATTTTTTAAATTATTACTTGACTGTGGAGATGTTGCTGACAAAACATTACTGCCTCCTTTCAAAATAGAATAATCAATTGGTTGTGATGATGTTGCTGAAAATGTGTTTTTTGATCCTCCTTTAAGATTTGGTGTATCTGTGTATCCTCCTCTTAATTCTGACATATCTACATTGAATGAACTTTCAGGTGTTGGCATGTCGCATCCGCATCCACCTGTTTGTTGATAATCTGGATTCAATAAATTTTCGAGATTTGGGATTGATACTTGCTCAACTGCATTGTTACTGAATCTATTTTCGTATTGTGCATATCTTTGTCTAGTTGGTGCATTCAAACTATAATTGCCACCACCCATCATTTCACTAAAAGATGACAAATCAAAATCAGATACACTTGTCAAACCATAACTGTCAAATGCATTTCTTTTTTGTAAACTATTTGTGAATTTGAAACTGTCTGTCGATGCGGAAAGTTTTGCTCCAGAAGCTCTTAACAAAGTTTCTATATTATTTTGAACACTTTGTGTTGAATAATATTTTTGGTTTTTCGCCGGATTACTAAAGAGACTACCCATATGATAATATATAGATTATCTAGAAAATAAATTAAAATATGATTTATATATAATTATTATATGCAACTATTGATTGCGCTGTTATTGATAATAATAGTTGTATTAATATTGTTCAAAATAACTAATAGAAATATGACTTATGTTAAATCAGATATTGATAATCAAATGTATCTTGTAAGAGATCTACCAGATAAACAAAATGCAGCAAATACATTAGCTAGATTGAAACAAAATATTATGACCATAACCAATTACTTATATACTAATATCGACAATCCCAAATATAAAGATTTTGCTCCATATATTCGCCAATTACATAAAAGAATACAAAATACAGTTATAATTGAAAGTTCTGCAAATAGTATTTATACAAGTTATAGTGTTAATAAAGGTGAACAGATTGTATTTTGCATTAGATCTGTAAAAAATAAAGATGACATACATGATATAAATTTGATGATGTATGTTGTATTACATGAAATGGCACATGTTGCATGTCCAGAAACCGGACATACTGAACTATTCAAAAAAATATTTTCTTTCTTGACAACAACTGCAATTGAACTGGGATTATATTACAAAATACCATTTGGATCAGATCCAAAGGAATATTGCAATATGACAATCACAGACTCTATTATCTAAATTGTTCGACTATTTTTTTTACTTCTTCATCTGTTATTGTTCCTTTTTCATTGAATAATCCTTTATAAATACATTCAATACATTCTTGAGAACTACTGCAAAAGTTTATCTTATCTCCATATTTTTTTTCATATATTTCATTGATGTATGTTCTCCATTCTTCAATATTGTATTTTCTCAATATATCCAATTCTTCTTTTGTTAATTCCTTATTATTTATTTTGCTTTTTGTTTTTTTATAAAATTCCTGTTTGTCTTTTTCAACTTTTATTTTTTGCAATGACTCTTTTAACTTTCCAGACATATAAATTGTATATCTATAATTATTTTTAAGCTATTTCTTTTTCTTATGTAAAAATATATTGAATGGATGATCCAATTAAAGTAATTTGGAAATACAAAAACAATAACAGACGTGTGCAATATCATCAATATATATTTTTAGGTGGAATTGGAAAAAATGTAATGAAGATATTAAATAAAATAACAGATCTTAATTTTTATGATACATTAATAACAATTTCTAAAGATGAATATCAAACATTAGAAAAAATTTATGGTGATAGATGGTATGAAAAAATATTTAATTCCTATCATCTTAACTCAAGCATTGCAACAATCAAAGATTCAAGTTCTCAGAAAAAAGAATTAACTGAACTATATGGCAAAGAGTGGTTTGACAAACATATTGCAACAAAAAAATTGGTTGAAAGAAAACTAATATACAGCTATGAAGCTTTTATTAAAGACGAATTCACAAGAAAAACACAAAAAAAAAGTAGAACTATTGCAGTAGAAGAAGATGATAATGAAGATTACAGACTAAATAAAAATATCGATATTAAAAAACTCTTTGAAGCAAAAGTAAATAAGTTAAATAGAAATGTTACTATAGAAAGTACTACAGAAAGTACTACAGAAAGCAATAAGGATTCAACAACTGATTATTGGATGACTGAAATCAGCAAAACATCAAATATAAATGATGAAAATAGTGAAAGTGATGATATTTTGGTCGGAGGTAATGATGAAGATAATATTGAATTAGAGGATATCACAAGTATGAAAAACGATGAAGATGATGAATTACATGATGATTATGACTTAGATAATATCAATAATGATGAAGAAGATGTTGGAGAAACAGAAAAAACAGACGAGGAATATTTTGAAGAAGGGCTAAATAGTGATGAAGTGTTGCAGGAAGAAACAGAAGATTTAGATGAAATCGAAAAAATGTATCAGGAAATTGATGTAGAACCAGATCAGGATGTCTCAAAAACAAGCAATTTAATTAAACAAGCTCTTGCTGATGAAAAGATTTTTGATAAAAGAATCCATCAAATGACAGATTTTGATAAAAGTAAAGATATGAATATATATGATGAAAATTTAAAAGATGTATATAAAAAAATATATGTAACACATCAATACATTTTTAAAGACGACACGATAAAAGTAGTAAAAGATAAAATATGTTGTAGTTTAAAAAATAATGATAAATTTGGAAAACACTCATATTTAATTCCATCTAGACAATATTTATGGTGTGAATATTATTTTGATGACAAATTAGAAAAAGTTATGTTAGGACAAAAATGGATGAGAAGAAATCAATTATTGGCAGTTGATGTTGAACCAAATAACAATTTAAGACATTATGAAGAATTAACAGGGGCACTAAAGTTACTAAGAGACAATATGAAAAGAGATGGAAGTAGATTAAGAAGAGAAGATGATGAAACAAACATAATATATGATTATGAAAATTATATGATGAATAATGAAATTTACATGTGTGATGTTTATAATGAATTGGGTCTAAATTATAAATATGATGCAGAATCGTTTAAAAATTTACAGGACGTCTATTTAAAAATTTATTATCCAAAGATAAAACAAGATAATTTAAAAGGTGTGATAGATTATCTAAATGGAGAAGATAAAACAGAATTAACAAAAATAAATAGTGTGTTTGAAACAATTAACAATGATTTGATTGTTGAAAATGAAATTATGGATGTTGTTGAATCTGTAAAAATACATGACAAGTACAGATTTATTTTCAAAGATAATTTTGTTACACAGTCTGTAATTCATTGTAATTTAAGACTTGTTGAAAGTAGTAAAGGAAACAAAATTGACCTATATAGAATATTTAATGAATTTACTGTAAACCACACATACCCGTTTATACAATATCAGACTCCAGATGGGAATATTGTTTATAAGTTTAATGAAGTAGAAATTTCAGAATATTTGAAAACAAGTGATAACATTAATATATTATCAAAGTGGTTTGAAAATGCCCCCTATGGCATCAGTTTTAAAGTTAGAGTGAATGACAAGAGTGGCGAAAAAATTATGGCAATGACGCTAAGTGAAACTGGACGTTTGGATTACAAAACACAATGGAAAGAAGAAGATATGGCAACAATAAATGATATTAGTAAAACTTATGTTTATGCAAAATCGCTAATTGAAGTGTTGAATAAAGATAATAATAAAGCAAAATTCGAAATACCAGATGATAGCGAATTTAAATATGCATTTATAAACACAATTCAAAAGTTCGAATTGCCAGAAAAATACACTGTCAATCATAATGATTTATCTGATTTCTCCAGATGTTTTTATCCGTATGTTGCATTAGTCATTGAACCAAGAAAAAGGAAATCAAAAGGCGAACAAAATGATGAAAAAAGTAAATTTGGAACATATTTGAGATATAAAAGAGTTTCAAAATATGAAAATCAAGCAAGAATAGAACAAAGAATTATGTATTTTATTCGAAATTATGAATTTACTGATAATGTTTTGGCGGCAGAAATAAGTAAACAATTTAATACAACAGAAGAAAGAGCATTGGCAGAAATTGTCAAAGTAAAAGCACGATATCCAAATTTAAAAAAATTAAGAAAGATCTTAAAAAAACTTGAGAATATACCAAAATATAAACCCCCAGGAATTGCAATAGACATTCAAGGAAAACAGCGTGAAAATTATAAAATCAGAATTTCTGGAGCCAGAAGTAAAAATCAATTAGACAGAATGATTGATTTTATCAATATTCTTATGTTTTTGTATTTAGAGACATATTTGTACAAAAGACCTGAGAGACAAATACTAAAAGAAAAACTTAAAAAATTAACAAAGATTGCAAAAAGAAGAAGTAAAGTTGAAGAGGTTGTTGATCATGGAAAAGATGGTAAGACTGTTAAACAAATGGCACTATTAGACAAAAGAAGAATTGGATTTAAGCCAGACAAGGGACAAAACCAATGGACGCGTTCCTGTCAAAATAGTGGAGATGACAAAAAACGTAGACCGCAACAATACAACACACAAACACTAGATCAACTCTTGAAAGATGGTTATGCATTAAACAAAAAAACTGGCGCGTATGAAAAAAAAGTTATGATGAAGGGAAAAAAAGAAATAGTATTGAAAACAATTAGAGTGCCAGAAATCGATGAAGAAGGAAATAAAACAGGAAACGAAATTCATTATGCGTGTGACCCAAAAGAAAATGGAGAACATATGTATGTAGGATTCTTGACTAAAAGCAGAAATCCTTTTGGCCACTGTATGCCTTGTTGTTTCAAAAAAGATCCAATGATATCAAAAAATAAGGAAAAACGACAGTTCTTTTTAAATTGTTTGGGTTCACAAGAAAAAATAGAAGACACTGATCAAATGAATAAATCAATAGGTGATAAATTGTATATATTGCAAGATACAAATAAAATTCAAGAAGGCAGATTTGGATTTTTGCCAAAATATTTAGATTTTTATTTTAATACAATATTGGGAAAAGAGAAGAAAATTAAACATCATTATTTGACAAAAACTACCGGAGGCTATTTTTTTAAATTTGGAACTAAACAAGATGATTATCCATTCTTGAATGCAATTTCAGCTATATTAGATATAGATGTACAAACAATAAAAACAAAAATTATAAAGGCATTAGAAGATGATAAAAATGAACAACTGTACACATATTTAAATAATGGTGATATAAAAACACAATTTGGTGATAAAAATAATTATATATCATATATTAAATATAATACATATCTTGATTTTGACATAATAAATGCCATCATGTCTATTCCTGATGTATTAGTAAAAGGAGGATTGAATATTGTAATATTTCAGAAGAAAACAATTGTAATTAGAAAGACATTTGAAAAAGAAAAAATAAGAGAAGATTTCAATATGATTTGTCAAAATATTGAAGATGTCTATTCTTTAACAGATCCAAATAGAAATGCTGTGTTTTTAATAAAAGAAAACAAAAATTATTATCCAATTGTATTAACAATAAAAGAAGACGAAAATGTCAAAAATGTAGACATCAAAAAGAAATTCAAATATGAAGAAAAGAATGATAATATTGTCCATCATATAAAGGATTTTTATGAAAAGAATTGCAATGGTTCTTTTACAGATTCTGTTGTTTATAGAGATTCTGCATTAACTGCAAAACAAACAAGAATACTTCTGACAAAAATTGGCAAAGATGATTATAAACCTAAATATCAGATTATCGATGTAAGAAATAAATGTAAATATATAATAACATCAAATAACACTATTGTCCCTGTCAGACCATCTGGTTCTCTTTATGATCTTCAAATTGTAAAAGGAATAGATAAATACATAAATACATTTAAAGTAACATTTGACAATTTGTTGAAGATATATGATTTGTCAAAGAAATCATTGTCAACAAAACCTTATTCTGTTTATTATGATGATAAGAATGGAGATAAATTAAGAATAATTGCAATATTGACAAAAACGAAAGATGTTATTCCAGTCAAACAAGAAGAAATGAGTGTTAAACAAATAGAGGAATATGGATTGACATATGAGAATAAACCATTGACTGATAAAATTGACACAGAATTGGCAAAGGAAAACAAAGTACAAAAAGTAGATGATAGACTATTACATGTCAGATATGATCAATATGAAAATGAAAGTTATGAATTATTTAGATTAGAATTTAGCAATTATATTAACAGAAGAGAAAATCTTAACCTTAGAACAAAAATAGAAAATATAATGAATGATCAAAAAAATGGAAAAAAGGAAAAAGTAGACAAACTAAGATTAATATTATATCGTCTTATTGATAAACAATTATTCGAAAGATATAAATCTAACATCGGAGAAAAATCAACATCAGATGTTGATATTGATACAAATGATGATTCAGCAATTGTCACTGAAGATGAGGAAGACAATGATGATAAACATAAAAAACTTGCAACACGTGAAGATATGGATATTATGTTGGACAGAGATGTCCAACAGGGAGGAAAATATGATAAATTAATACATGTTGCATCAAAAATTCCATATTTGATGAACTATAAGATTAAAAATGACAGAGACACATGTAATGTTAATAAGGTTGCCGATACATGTAACTTGAATCATCATTGTAAATGGACAAACACAGGATGCTATATGTCAATAACAAGAGAAATGATAATAAAATTTGTTAATAAATTGAGTGAAGAACTTTCAGAAAATAATCTTAAGGCATTTGAAGTTATGAGAATAGGTAATTACTTTGTTTCTGACATTGTCGATATAAATAAATTTACAGAAAGAAAAAATCAAAAATTAATAAGAAGTAGCAGTAACAATATAAAGAAAGCATTGACTGAACTTTTTGGAAAAGATAATATTCCGAAAATTGGAAGAAGAAAAGGGGCGTTTAAGACAGAATCAACGACAATACAGATAAATATGGATAATCCTTTGATAGATATGAAAGATCATTACATACAACCAGTTATTGATAACAATATGTCTCTTCTACGTGCATATGTGAATGGCTATTATTGGGTGAAGAAGACTTATAATGATGTTGATTCAAAAAATTTAGGATATTATTCTCCATTGCAGACAGACTTAGCAAACTATTTTAGAGGTGCTATTATTGATTGGTTAAAAGTACCAACAAATGAAGATTTTATTGAAAAAGAGTTGGTTAAGTATATGAATCTCAAAAAGTCATCAAAGGATCATATACATGACTTTATTGTCAGATTATCAAAAGAGTCGCCGTCAATGACAAATTGTATAGTGGAATTATTTATATTAAGTAAGGTAAATTCAATTCCAATAGTTATTTATGATGATAATATGAATATAATACATGTATTTGATGATGGATTTGGAAATATAAAAGATCCAAAATATTCAGGAAAGAACAGAAATAATTTTATAAATTTGAAGTTTCATTTCATTACAAATCATAAGATCCCAGACATTGTACAAGTTGTGTATTTTAAAGATGATTAAACATAAATTATAATCTATTAAGAAATTATACATGAGTGAATTATCTGACTACATTGATGTTATTATGCATAATCATAGTGAAACAGAAATACAAAGGGGTGGAAATAATTCATCTGTGCCCAATGGGGGATTTCCACCGATTTTCTTATGTGACAACAAAGAACAAGAAAAACAACCTGACATAAAAATTCGTGAAGTTGCCATTAAAAAAGATAATATAGTATCTATCAAAGATATTATGAAAACTAGAAGAGATACAACTCCATTAAACAAATTCTAAAATCATATTATATATGAGCGATAATATTGACATTATTACAAATGCTTTAGAATATTATGATTCCAATAATGAAAAATATCAAAAAATATTTAAAAATGCAAAATATTTTAAGTATGTTGATTCAAATAGTGACATTGATCACGATAAACTAATTCTGTTGGACGAAAACAAAAAGGAAATATTTCAGTCAAGGATTGAGATAATTGGTATGTATGTTGCAAATACAAATATTTGGACATGGGGATGGGCTATTACAAGATTCACTAAAAATCTTACATTCTTAGTAAAAAAACTGATAAATTATGGCATTGAATTAGATCCATCGGCAGCAATGTTAAAAGATGAATTAATTAATTCAAGATTCAAAATATCTCATCCGATTCAATTAGATATTCATTGTGCAATAGCTTCATATCTTACAAAAAAACCAATAGTGTATAAACTTTTTTATGAGCAAAATTACATAAAAGAGGCAAGAGATAAAAATGAATTATATGAAATAAAAGTTCCTAAAAGCAATTTTTTCATATATTACTTTTTTTTCATTGATAACCCAGACGATTAAATCCAATCAGGATTATATGTAAAATCCAATAATTTATCAACAGATGCTGTGTATGTTATGTCTCCTAATTCTGGTATTGTAACCGTGTCTCCAGAAAATACTTCTTTCTTTAATGATGGTATGTCAAGTTTAAAATTACTTTCACTTGACATGCTGGTTACATAATATTCATATGTATTACTTCCTCTATATTTCTGTCTTCCCATTAATATTAAAAATTTGTATTTATCTGTATTGTCTGCTGCTTGATTTATTAACATACCCATTCTTTTAAATGTTCCTACTTGACCTCTTGAAGAGTATGAATATAGGGATGGATATAGTAATGCTGGATCCATATTGTAATCATCTCTTTTATATGGTGGTGTCAAGGGGTCTGCAAACACTCTCACATCATAATCTCTCAAAGGATTATTTAATAAATAATCTCTTTCATGATGATGTCGATGAATATCATTTGGTGGAATAATTACCACAGTATTATTTGGTTCTGTTGTTGACACAGTATTGACTGTAGAAGTGCTATATTTGTTATTTTGATATCTTACATATTCATAAAAGAATATTAGACATATTACAAAAACAAAAAGCATCGCATAAGTCTTATCTATATATATTGTCTGTATTTTATCCATTTATAAATTTAGGTGTGAAATTTTCATTTATACAATATGTGTTAATAAATCTTTAAATTTGTGGTTTTGTGTATTATAGATGGCTCTTTTCAAAGAAGATTTGGTATCATTAGATGTATTACAAGACAAGTATAAATCATATATAGATAATCCAATTTACGTATATGGAAATATAGAAAATAGAGGCATAATAATATATAAAAAGTTAGATGATACAATAACAGACGAAAATAGAGATGGTATTTTTGATGAAAAAAATGCTAAATATACTGCAGACAAATTACAAATCGAAAAAATTATTTCGTTTGACAATAGTCGTGCATTCTTTAATCGTATTTGTGGTATAGAAAATAATCCAGAAGAAAAAAGTATAAAAGAGGTTAATTCTCTAATAGAACATTATAAATCACGTATTCTTTCATCTTCTGATAATTTTGGTGGAGTACATAAGTCATATTGTGTTGGTAATGTCGTATATTTTGAATTTCCATATTATTCAAAAGATAAAAAGTTGAATTACTTCAAAACACTTGAAAGAGCATATAATGAACAAATTGTATGTTTGTTTACTCCCGAATATTTAAGAATTAGTTATTATGACAATGGACGTCGAAAATGTGTTTATGATGAATCAACTAGAAGATGCATAAATTGGCACGAAAATGGGGTCAAAAAGAATGAATATTCGCATGATGAAAACATTAAAATAAATGGACTTTATCAAGAATGGCATGATAATGGAAAGTTGTATAGACAACATAATTATGTAGATGGAATTCCAAATGGGACGATTACTGAATGGTATTCTAATGGACAAAAATCTCTTGAATACAATGCTGAAAATGATGTTATATATGGTCAATATTCGGAATGGCACGAAAATGGAAAAAAGAAAACTTTATGCAATTATGTAAATGGTGTGATCAATGGTGTTTATAAAGAATGGCATGACAATGGAGAATTAAAATGTGAATGTGTATTTGTAAATGGCAAAATTGAGGGAAAACTTGCAAGATGGCACAGCAATGGAAAAATGTTTGTTATTTGTGATTTTAAAAATGGAGAGATAAAGGGTACATTTATTTCATTTCATGACAATGAAATCCCATCAATAATATCCACAGAAACAGACACAAAAATATATTACAATAATTATCGATTATCTACTAAATTTAAAAAAAAACATGGTACACTATATGGATATTTTGATAGTTATCATAGAAATGGAAACAAAAAAATTAGCGCATATTATGATGGAGGTATATTGGATAAAAAATTTATTATTGCAAACAAAGAAGGCACTTTATTATATTCCGGAATTTTTACTAAGGGAAAGCCATATTTAACTCATAAAGAATTTTATGATAATGGTCAAATAAAATATGAATGCAATAGAGAAGATGAACTTTTGAAATACAATATAAAAGGATATGCCGAGAATGGAAATTTAATTTATTTTGAAGATAATTCTGCAACAAGAGAATGGTATCCAAACGGGAACAAGAAAAAATATTATTGTTTATATAATGACAAACATATTACACGATATTGGAATGAAAATGGAGAGATTGATGAAAATCATGTTGCATTTGAAAGCCAATATGAAAAATATAACAAGGTTACTACTTTAGTACTAACAAACAATGGCAATCCTATACCTAAATTAATTGGACAATTCAAATATTACACACAAGATATAACACAACTTCATTTGTCTAATCTTATTTTAATTAGTCAATCTATTATTGACGATTTTAATGGGACATGGAATTCATTTCTAGAAACATTAAAAATGACAAAAAACATTGCAGATGCAAAGTTTATAGATGACATAAATTCATTACCATTAAATGAACTTATATTGAAATATAATATGCGTCCTTTAAATGAATATATAAATAAAATTATTGTTCAAAATAAAAGATATTTAGAAATTACGAAACAGAGACGCCCAGCGCTATCTGAATACGTAGAATGGATGAGTAAAAAAACAATACCAACAAATGTTTAAAAATTGTGGAATATCTTTAACGAGAATTTTTGTCTTTTTAATCATATATGTATTTTCTTTAGAACATACATATGATTAAAAATTGTAAAATATCCATTCACGAATTTTATCATTTTGTTTTTAAGAAGAACCAATCAATAAAAAAATTGTAAAATCGCTATTCGCAATTTTATCATTTTTTTATTTATAATTTGGTCTTTAGACCAAATTATAAATAAAAAAATTGAACTTTTATTCTTTCTGTTAACTTCATTATAAAAAAAATATTATAATTGGCCACACAAAACATGTAGCAATGGATGACTATTATCGTTCTTGGAAGCGTTTTATCAGCGGCATCACGAGAAGTTGCCGTGATCCAGATGGCATATGTTTGATTCCACTTTGGCAATGTCGGGTGACTGGAATGTGTGTATTTTTTCAATACAGTCATTTCCAGAGTGTCGATTATGTTCAAAATGGAAACTGGCTTCTGTTTTACAACAGACAGTTCTATTTACTGAACAACACTTCCATAAGAATAAGTACATTGAGGGCATTTGTTCAATATCTTATTCGGATGGCAAGCATTTCTGTATTTGGTGAAGATTGGTTAAGCCTTCGATCGCCGGTTGCAGTTGTCTGTGCAAAGAGGTGCAATTCAATGTACAGAATCAACATCAAAATGCGCAATCACATGGGTTTTCTAATTGATCCAACATACAGAATTTTTGTACCCCCAATTCTGTACAACCTAATCGCTGAAAACGTTGTTGATTTAGTACATAACATCGGCATTCTGAGCGAAGCGTTTCATTACGACACATCTTTTTTCATTAATCTTTAGCTAATTTCTTTTTTAATAAAAGAAATCAGTTAAATTTTCAACACATAATATATGTTATTGTGTCATATTGCTGGAATAAATAATCTAATAAAAAAAGACTTCATAGATTTTTGTAATAAATACAATGATCTTACTGTTTATGATATTGACATTTTGAGCATTGAAATTATGAATAATAAAGAATACATTGATTTGTTAAATCAATATTATGATGACAAATCAATCGGTAGAAGAACTGAGTTATTACATAAGTTATCAAGTATTTGGAAAGACATATTAAACAAAAAACTACAAAAATTAATAGAAGATAATAAAAATAAAAAATTAATATTGATAGGATTAACAAACTTTTTTTTGGATCAGAGAGTCCGCATTGATTTACCAACTAAAAATCTATTTTTTGTTGATATTGATCCAAAGGAAAATGCAAAACAAATTATTGAATATAATTTAGATAAGTTTAGAAAACAGTTAATAGATGGCATATTTCCATTTGACCATATCAATATACATATATTAGAAGAACAAAGGGTCAGTCTGACTCAAACATATTTATTAAGAAATTACAAGATGAAAAACATTGATGCTATTAAACATTGGATAATGATGAAAATAACAAATGACAATTGTGAAAATGTGTATTATGCATCTAATCAAAGATATGAAGATTTTATACCATCTTCAGTAAAGTTAATTGGGTATAACTCAAGAGAATTAGCAATGTTATCAACCATACCAAAATCAGAAGCAAAAAGATTAGTTTATTACAAAGACGATAAATTAAATCTTATGTTAAAAATAAATAATAGTGATGCTTTAGAAAAATTAAAAAAACCTATTTACATATATGAATTTGTTCCTGCTAAAAAGGTTGATGAATTCAGATGTTTAATAAATGGTATAGATAAAAAATCTACTTTTGAAAAGAGACAATATGTGTCTGATATGTATGATGAATTAATCAGAAATGGTGTCATTGTTGAAAATAATGCGTTATAAATATATATTTAATTAATATTATTTGTAATATGGTTAAAATAGGTATACTGCATCACGACAATTCTGGTTATGAAGAGAAAGATTGGCTTTCATCAACATTTACAAATGAGAAAATAAGAGAATTTATTAAAGACAGTTTTGAAACGGTAAATGTGTCAAAACTAAATGATTTAGGTGTTTTAATTAATAATGTGTTAAGCCCAGCTGAAGGTGATACACTTGATATTCAGGACTTTTATTACAATGATGAATATGTCTTACAAGCATTATTTATATCACATCATAATGACAGTTCACAACATTATAATTTCCTTGCAACACAATTATTGTATGGCAATTATGCGAATAAACCTGTTATTATAATAAAAAGATGTGTCACATTAGGAAATAGTGATTATATTGACGTTTCATTAGAAGATATGGTGGTTGCAGTTAAAAATATTTTTGCACATAAGGGTATTATTATAAGTGAAAATGGTGAGATAAGAGAATTTGAATACATAAGACATCCTTTGGAGTGGAGAAATGTTGATGACAATATGAAAAATATTAGATATCATGAATTTAAAGTTGGCAATTATATATTTACATTTTTTGTAAATATAAATTGTGCTAGAGAAAAAACAAATACTAAAGCAAGTGTTGTTTACAATAAAAAGATATATGGAGAAGTATTAGTAACACTATCTGAACAGAGAGATTCAGATTCAGTAAATCTTGATCTGAGTGTTGATTTTTTTAATAAATTTTTCCACCTGTGTAGTTTACGAAAAGAAATAGAATTTGACAAATATAAAAAAGAAATAAATGATAACAGTAGCTTAATGGGATCTGATGATTTATCATTGTTTCCAAGTGTCGGATATTCCCCAAACTTTTTTTATGTCATATGTCAAGAATATGATAAACACAAAAATGAAGTAGTTAATACAGACTACATCAATGATTTTGTCGAATGTTTAAATGATATTAAATAAAATGAGATTGTAGTATAAATTTATATTGTTGTGTTAGATTATATGAATAATATGCAGATGATGGGGCAAATGTACCCTCAAATGGCGAGTGGGACTGGAGATGGGACGTCTATTGCTGCACTTAGAAATGATTATTCGCAAGTAATAAAAAAATACCCACAAATGCAAATGCCGCAAAATAATCCTACTCAGCAACAATTATTACAATTGCAACAGATGCAACAATTGCAGCAACAACAACAACAGCAATATGAAGATTCCCAAAAAACACACATCAATAATTTAGTAAATGACATCAATCGTGATTTAGAAAAATATCAGCCCTCAAAATCAAGAATGACAGAGACTGATTCGACAGATACTGAAGATAATAAAACGGAATCTTGGGGAAGTTATGTCCCTAATTTTATAAAGGAACCCATATTGCTTTTATTAATATATTTAATTTTGTCACAAGAGTTTGTAAGACAGTATATTGCGAAGTATGTAACTTATTTAGAACCTAAAAATGGCTCTGTCCCAGTAACTGGAATTGTTATATATGGAATAATATTAACAGTTTTATTTACTTTTTTTAAGAAAATTTTACTAAGGTAAGTATATCTTTAATTACATCACTTGTATCATTTTTAAATGTTATGTAAATATCATTATCATTTACATAAATTTTTAGAGATTTATAAGAATAGACATCATAATTGCGAATATAATGATCATGATATTTATTTAATGATGGAAATTTAAACATATCTAATTTTTGTTTTTCTACATTTACCAATAACATTTTATTGTCTTTTATACAAAATGTATTTTTAATCTTATAAAATTTTTCTGATTTGTCACTTTTAATGTTATATAGATCTCTATACACATATACATCTGTCTCTTCTTTTTTAACATGAGTTAATTTTTTGATATCTAATTTTACTTTCTTCTTATTTGCTAAAAATTTGGTTGAATCCCCAATAAACAATATTTTAAAATGTTTATCTTTGTTTTCTTTTTTATTTAAATACTGCTGTATAACATTCATTTTTAAAGACTATTATTATTTGTATTTGACAATTTTAAATTCAAATTTTATTTCCAAATTATATGGAACAAATAAAACTATTATACGAAAAATATATTAAAGATAATACTTTTGTTTATAAAAGCTGTCAAAAATATGTAATAATACTTCAAAAACTTCATGACACGGTCACAAATGAAAATAGAACAATGGTAAAAGATAGTAATTATGCAATATTTTGTGCAAACAAATTACTTGTTGTTGAAATATTTAATAAATTAGTGCCTTATGAAACAATTAATAAAATTAGCAATAAAAGTTTTTTAAATAATATGACATATGAGAAAGGAAAAATTATTGAAGTGAAAAAGTTCGATCATTGGAAAACAGAATATAACATGTCATATGTAGATAAATATGGAATAAATTATTATAATACATTAGAGCCTGCTTATTATCATAAATTAAATAAATATATTGACAATGTCCAAATAAAAAATTGGTACACAACAACAGGAACTATTGCAGAAACAATTACATATGAAAATGGAACAATGATAAATTATGAATCATGGGATACAAATGGTGCAAAAATTACTGAAGCATCTTATGATAAAAATGGCGATATTATAAAATTTGAAAGATATTATAATGTTTCAACATAATACTATTTTTATTTTTGTTTTGACAAACATAAAAATAAAAAATTGTAAAATCGCTATTCGTGATTTTATCATTTTTTATCTTCATCTATATGTCTAATGACATATAGACGAAGATAAAAAATTGAAAAATTAACTTTATGTCTTTACAATCCATTATACATCAAATTAACCACAATGGGCGAATTAGCTGTTATTACAACCATAGATGATTTTAAGCCATGGGGCGAATTAGAAACGAAGATTAGTGATATTAATTTCACTGGAATGATTGATGGAGAAGATGATCATGAATCATTCGGAGAAACGTGTTATAAGATATTGCAAGGCGAGTCTGATACAGTTAATGTTTTAGAATTAAACCGCATGATTCATCACATTGTAAAAACAGACAATCCATATAATATTCTAATAGAGGTGTTTGATATTTACACCCAACAGATTGCAAATGTGATTGAAAAAAAAATTAGAAAAAATGAGTTCAATATGGAATATTTTATTAAAATGAATAATGACTTTATGTTGCATTCCAGAACACTTAGACATTCTTTAAAATTGCTCGATGACTATTATAAAATGTCAAATGGCAAAATATTATTTCATATAATTAAAAATTATATTTTTTACAGAAACATTCTGAACAGAGAATATGAACAAAATAAAAAAAAATGCAACATTTATGATATTTTATACAAAACAATCAAGGAAATTGATTTCGATAATATTTTGTCAATTCTCAAAATTATCAATTTTTATATGATGATGGCGAATGATTTGGGAGATAAAAAAGAAAAGTATTTTCAATTAAAAAATATGTGTATTAATCAAAGTAATAGTATTTTGTCACATGAAATGACACAAAAAATAAATGATAATATAAATAATATTATTATTAGTTGTGTTGATAAACAGATTGACGAAAATCAAATGAAGAAAAATATTATGAATACAATTGATTATATTAAGATCTGTATCAGGAATGGAGATGTTGCATCATTTACAACCGAATATTATGAAAAATTAAAAAAAAGAATTATTGAAAATAAGACAAATATCGATGTGGAAAATCAATTGGTGGAAATTATGTCAGGAAATATCGAAAATGAGATTTACACTAAAATGGTGTTTGTCATTAATGATATACTATACAGCAGAGACAGAACTAAAAAATATCGTGAAGTAGTGTTAATAGCAGATAAATATGATATTTCTAAATATGACCGTAATATTGTCGATGTCAAAATCTTAAGAAAATATGCATGGGAGAATACTATTTATGGTAAAACAGAAAACTCTTTGAATATTGATATTTTACAAACAAACATTAAATTTTATTTTGACTTGTTTATGAAATTAATACAAACACAGGGACAAAAAGTTTTAATCAATCCAGAAGCAACAACCGTCGATTTTTCATTGGATTTTGATAAAACATACACTTTCCATGCAAATATTTGTCAATTTATCATTATTAATACAATTTTATGCAATGATAAAGTTTTTATTAGAGATTTATTGATTTCACTCAAATCTCAAGCTAATCTCGAGCAAAAGTTTATTGAAAACAGTATTAATGCATTGACATTATCTGGCATTATTCAAAGTAATGATGGAAAAATAATTATTGAAATGAATAAAAATTGGCAATCAGATAATACTAATGTTGATCTTATTTCCTATATTGATGATTACACAGCTAAAGCGGAAAAAATAACAAAAGAAAGAACTGAGAAAATTCGCAACTTGATTTTTGTTACTTTGAACACAAAACCATCCGATGTTGAAAGAATTAAAAAAGAATTACATTCTTCAAATATTAAAATCAGTGATACAGAACTTAAAAGAATATTAACAGAAGATGTCCAATCTGGTCTTATTACCAACGATGATAATTTATATTCACTTAAAAAACAAGATTCATCTGATGATGACAACACTGAACTTGATGATACAGAAAATGTATTAATGCCGGAATCTGGAGAAGAAGAAGAAGATGAAGATAATGAAGAAGATAATGAAGACGATGAAGAAGATAATGAAGACGATGAAGAAGATAATGAAGACGATAATGAAGACGATGAAGAAGATGAATTGACAAAAATAATTAAAAAAGTTCAAATGGAACAAGAAGCTGAAGAAGACAGTTCTTCTGAAAACAGTGAAAAGTTATTTGGAGGCTTAATAGGTCTAGCACTTCCAGAAGATGCTGAAGAAGATGAATTAGAAGAAGATGAAGATGAGTTAGAAGAAGAAGAAGAAGCCGAAGAAGAAGCTGAAGAAGAAGCTGAAGAAGATGCATTAGAAAATGCATTGGAAGAGGCTGAAGAAGATGCTGAAGAAGATGCTGAAGAAGATACATTAGAAAATGCATTAGAGGAGGCTGAAGAAGATACATTAGAAAATGCATTAGAGGAGGCTGAAGAAAGTGCATTAGAGGAGGCTGAAGAAGATACATTAGAAAATGCATTAGAGGAGGCTGAAGAAGATGCAGATGAACCACTATTAGAAGAAGATGTAAATGATATGAAAGAGGAAATTAATGACAAAATTAAGAATATTGAAGAAATTGAAAATTTATTGGATGATGAACTGAGCGATATTACAAATGACAATAAACCATATGACGATGAAAATTCTACAGTTGATAGTTATATTATCGACTCAATCAATAAAACATTAAATAAAAATATTAATGAAGATAATCAGGAAGTTGTACAAGAGGAAGAAGAAGTAGAGGAAGTAGAAGAAGTTGTTGAAGAAAAACCAAAGAAAAAAAAAGAAAAGAAAGAAAAGAAAGAAAAGAAAGAAAAGAAAGATAAAAAACATAAAAAGGAAGAATCAACCAAACATAAGAAAAATCATAAAGTAGAACATTACTATAAAAAGAATCATAGAAATAAGTGGTAGATGTATTCACAATTTATTTATAATTTAATCTTTGGTCATTTTATGAAAAGAACATATAATAAAAAATTGTGGAATATCCCTAATGGGAATTCGATAATAATAAAAAATTGAATTTTAAATATTTTGGCATAACGTGTTTTTTATTTATTATTGATACAATGGAACTTATAATTGATGAGAATGATGACTATAATTATGGGATTATTAAAAAAGATAAAGAAATCAAACATACAAAAAAGGGAAAAAGATTAAATATAGAATCAAATCAGTTTATTAATCCATTTTTTGTTGGTATTTCTGGGGGTAATACAACAGATTGGGAAAAGAGCGAAATCTACAGGAGATATAAACATGTATATATTATGTGTATGTCAAAGAATTATGATGACACAAATGTGACAAATGCACAGAAGATTTTTGAATATTTATTGACGGCAGATGATTTGAAAAGTATGAGAGAGTATTTTACTTTAATCAAATCAAGCAATGCTATATTGTCTTATAAATATTCTTATTATGGACAAATTGTTGAGGCAAAATATTTAAAAGCACTGTTTCCAAATTATAAATTTGATGAAAATGAATTAATTATTCCTATGTTCCAAGAAAATGAAGATTCCGTGAGAGAGTTTGTCAATTTGCATAAGATTGACACAATTGATTCAATTAAATTATTATTCGACATGATTGCAACATACACATCTGGATACAGAAGTCCAACACAAGCAAATATTGGAAATTTGTTGACAAATATCGAAAACACAGGATTTTGGAAAGACAAGAGAAATTGTACAATGAACTTGAATGAATTTTTTAAAGAAAGAAATTTTAATAATAATTCAGGAGTTAGAACAGGCAATATTGTTATTCATTCACAAAATAATAAAAATGTAAATAAGTTTATCAAGGATAAAGAAGTAACAGGGATAAATTATCTTGAAAATATTTATAAAAAAGAAAATTACACCGATATGTATAATGCAATTACAAATGATAAAAGGAAATATTTTATTCCAAAAGAACCTTCTGCAGAAATGAAAAATAAACTCAATGGGTTGTTGTTCTCAGATAATTTAACAGAATATGATAAATATTTATTGATAAATACACTGTTAACATCAAAAGATTATTGTCATATGATTGTAAATAACAAAGAAATATTGACACGATTTTCAAACATGTTTAATAAATATAAACAAGCATTTAGATACACAATTGGATATGCTTGGTTATGTATGTATACAGAAGAATGTATTTTTAAAACAAAATCAACACCAGAACATCGTTTTGTATTTGATATCCATACTGCAAATTTACTGCCGGCATATCCAATAACATTAAAGGACATCAAAATTAACCCATATATTACATGGTTATGTGATGATGGTTTATTAAACACAAAAGAAAATTGCATTGGTTTACAAACATCATCACCAGAATATTATGGAGTATGTTCGATGGATGAATTTCAAAAGAGGTTTAATATTTTCACAACAGGAAATTCAAAGAAGAATTTATTTGAAGGGATCGATTGGCAATCATTTGCAGTGTCAGGGTCAGTTATTCCTGCATGTTTGCAAAAATTCAATCCCCTTATGTCATTAATGTCTTGTAAATTGCCAAATACAGATGCTGTATACAACAGCTATTTTGAAGAGTATTATGGAGATTCAGATATTGATTTGATGTGTAATGAACAGAGCATATTTAAATTCATATCAAAAGCACTTGATGTATACAATATTATTAAAAAGAATCTCAATTGTAAAGATGAAGAAATTGAGATTGAAACGCCAAAGACAGTATCAGTGTCATTTACAAATTATTACATGAAGGAATGTCTGGACAAATTCAATAAAGAAACAAAAAATAAATGGGATGAAATGGAATTTATAAGAAACATCGATGGTATGTGTGTTAGACAATATTTATATTCACTATATGTTTACCATAAGACACAAAGCAATTTTGAATTAATGAACAAAAATAAACAGTATTTTGAACATCCTTTGATAAGCAATTATATTGATCCAGCAAACATCAAAGATATGAGTATATATTACAATAATGAATACAGCATTACAAAAGAAGAAAACAAACAATCAGATTCTGAAATTTGCTTTTATGTAAATGATTTTAGAAATGAAGATGATAAGGTTGATGAGAAAGAAAATTTTCTAATAATGAAAATTTCGGAGTCAATCAAATATAAAATTAGATCTGATAAGATGAAAAGATCAATTGAATTATTCAGAACAAAAACACCAAACTTCTTCAGCGTTGTTGCAAGATTTCATTTGCCCGTTGTGAGAGCATATTATAATGGAAATAATGTATACATGTTACCTTCCTGTATATCAGCACTCATGACAGGAATTAATATCGAATACAAATATTTTGCTGGAGTGAGAAATCCATGTGAAATCATCAATAAATATTTAATCAGAGGTTTTAATGTACTTTTGAATGACAAAGAATTAGAATATTGGAATAAATATAATGAAGAAATGAAGACTGAATGGTGGTCAAAACCATTCACAGGGGCAAAAAGTATTAAACATAATATGTTTAAACCATTATTGATTAAAAATATAAAAACAAGGACTGACTATTCATCAGGATTAAAAACTCCCACTCAAATGAATCCCCAAGAAATTAAAAAATGGTATGGTATTGATGACACGTTTTCAGTAGATATAACAAATTTTAGAACTATAAATAAAGATGGGTCTGTCGCACCATATAACCCTACTGTTATAAAGTTATTATATGATGCAATTAATAATAATTAGATTTTTAAATAAATTATTTGTTTATAAATAATATATTGATATGGAAGAATATAAATATAAATGTTTGACTTGTTTATATAAAACAGATAATGATGCAAGTCTAAAGGCACACTATAATACAAAAATGCATAAGCAAAAAGTCCAAAAAGTAATTAATGATCTACAAGAGATAAATAAGAAATTTGAAGAAGGAAAATATAAAGAGGTAAAATTATGGTTTAAAAAAAGTAAAGAAGATATTGAAAAAGACAAGCAAAAATTGATGGCAATTAAAATTAAAAAAAAAATATATAGTTGTAGAATATGCAAGAGTAAATTTAAGAACGCCCTCGAATGTTTTGATCATGAGTATAAGAAATGCGGCGTTAGTTTTGAGACATATGATGACGTTCAACACACAAATTCAGAAGAACTCAAGTACATCATTTCATATGCAAAAGAAAGAAATAATGAGATAATTGATAATCTTGATTTATCAAGATTAGACAATGTTAAGGAATCAATGCAGAAACTATTAAATTCAATAAGATTGTGTTTAAACAATTAATCATAAAATTTCATTTAGAAAAATTAAAAATTCCATTTTAAAAATAATTTGAATTGATTAAAATTTTCTGTTTTTAGGATAAAATTGAGTTACTGATGTACTTTTTTACTCTAAAATTCAAAAAAATTTTAATCAATTCATGTTTTTAAAATGGAATTTTAGAAATTCGACTTAGTTCGACACATTTCTTGTGTGTCCAATAGTCGGAAAAAGAGGAATTAATAGAAAAAATTGGAGAAAAATAAGATTTTTTTAAAAATAATAATAATTATATTTTTATTATTATATATACTTTTTATTGTAAAATATTAGGTATGTTTACTTTTCTGCTATATTTATGACACATTGACTTTTTATTTTTTCAAAAAAATGAATCTGAAAAAAATATCCAAAAAGTCGGCGTTGGAAGAGATCTGAAATGTTCGCAAAATGCTAACCTTTAAAAGTAAGACATATGATTTCTTTTTAAAGTGTGTTTTTAATATATATTAACTTTTAAAAACTCCGGTCAATCTGCTATAAAAAAATGGTGAGATTAGTTACATAAATATATTTTGTGGAACCCATATTTAGTAGGTATATAAGAAAAACAATATTTTTATTGATTTTTTTGGTAAATTTGTAATATTAAATTTCTATAAGTATATGTATAAATAAAATGACTGGTTTGAAAAGAGTTTGTCTAGAGTGTACCTATGAGTCGTTCGACTTTTCTAATTTTAAACGACATCAAAAGGCTAAAGAACACTCAAAAATGAAAATAATTAAAACTGATTTAAAAACTGATCCGAAACTGCCCCAAAAAACAGCCTCAAAAATTTCATTAAAAACTGAAAAAATTGAAAAAATAACATATCCAAGAAGATGTAACAGGTGTACTAAAATTTACAAACATAAAAGCAGTTTTTCGAGACATAGAGAAAAATGTAAAAAAAGTGATGATATAGTAATAACTAAAAAAATGATAAATGAATTAAAAAAGAAATTTAAAAAAGAATTAAAAGAAGAATTAAAAAATGAAATATGTACTGAAAAAAAGAATATAAATATGAGTACATTAAAACTAATTGAAGAGAAATTTAAGAATCCATTTGAATTAAAATCAATTTCACCCAATGATCTAAAGAAAGCAACATATGAAATAAATTATAAAAAAGAATTTGATGATGAAGAAGATTTTACTGATTCTTCTCTTTGTGAACTATTTATTTCATATAAAAAAGCAAAAAAATTTCATATTTTATTAAAGGACATTATTATTAAACATTATAAGACAAAAAGTAAGAAAAAACAATCATTTTGGATCACAGATAATCATCGATTGTCTGGGGTTTATGCGACAAAAGTAAATGATGAATTGAAATGGATAAATCACAAATCTGGAACTGATCTTAAGAATATTATTGTAATGCCCTTATTAGATACAATCAACAAATATTTAAAAAAATATATGTCAGATTTACAAAAGAAATATAATGAAGCATATGTCGATAGAGACAGTTGTATAAGTGATATTAGTATTATTGTTGAAATTCAATGTGATTTGATAGAAGAAAAATTTCCTAATATGTTATTGAAGAGTTTTGCAAAGGAATTCTACATTAATAAGAGTGATTTTTGATTATTCAAGATAAATTAAATCTGCTGCGCTTTTAAATTTGCTGTAATCGCGTATCATAAAATCATCTTTTATTGAATTTTTATAGGCATTCTTGTTGTACTTGTAATACAACTTTAAATCAATACTGCCGTTTGTATAATATATCAAATCTGTATTTCTTATAAAATAACTTGGCTTTGTTGATGTCCATGCAATTTGGTTGTATAGCCCAAAATATTGATTTAACTTCTTAACAACAATTTGTGCACTTTCTTTACCATATTTTGGATACACTATTATTGATGGCAAAACACCATATGTTTGATTGAATTTTTTATCACTTCTGCCTCTCCAGTGATTTATCAGAACCTTGATTTTTCTAATGTGTTTATTTAATTCTTCGTCACCATACCAAGATAGTATTAATCTTTTGACAGTCCATCTTTGGTATTTTGGTTTTGGCTGAAGCGCAATAAGATATTCACATGAGAACACTTTTACAGCTTCTGCTTTCGTTTTTTTATCTGTTTCAAAATCATTCATGATTGGCTGGAATAATATATATTTCAGTGCATTATAATCTATTGGTTTGTCATATTGATAATTTAAATATTCTAAGTTGGGAACTAAATCTTCAGTAATTCTATCATCTTCTGGAATTCCAACTCTTGTAAAATAGATGTATCCATTAAATATTGATGCTGTTAAATCTGGAAAAGTGTCAGTACCATCAGCATTAAATTTTCCTATTATCCATTCTATTAATTGTTTTCCATAAGACATTTCAGTTTCCTTTTTTGTAATCATATTATTTATTAAATATTCGTCTTCAAAAATATCTGTACTTTGTATTGTGGAATAATTTTCTAATTTTTTCTTAGATTCATCTGCCAAATCAGGTTGGTAAGCCCCTGTAGAGTTATGAATCACTTGTTTTTCATTTTTTGACATTTCTTTTGACAAATCAATATTTCCATTATCTGTCAAAAGACTTTCATCAATATCATCTTTTGAATGTTTTACAGGGACAACTGCTGCTTGTAATAGCATTTCTTGATTTTCTGGTATAGTTTCATTATATCTTTTAAATATGAAATTATAATAATCAATATTATTTTGCATCAATTCATTCTTTAATTTATTTTTGTCAACATATCTCCATGGGTCAGATGGAAAAATAGATAAATAACCAACATTACTTACAATTTCGCTTACTTTTGTTTTATCGATATACTGATCAATATATTTGCTATCATTTAGTACTTTAATTATTCCAACATTTTCTAATGATTTCATCATTATTCCTAAATATATTTTGTCGCCCTTTTGAACAACAACCAAAGACTTATGTGCTGGGGGGAAACTTGGATTATCAGAATTATCTAAATCACCTACAATTTTCACAATATTATCCATATCTTATAATATTAATCAATAAGATTATTATTATAAACAAAATGACAACAAAAATATCACTCGTCAAAATCAAGATCTGATGTATTCATTGTGTCAATTTCAGTCTCTTTAGTATTTTTTGTTACGACATCATTTTTAACACTTTGTCCCTCAGTTTCTGTTTCAGTCTCTTCATTTTCTTCTTCTAATAAGATTTCCTTTGCTTCATCAGTCAATTTAAGATTTTTATCATTATTGATTGCATTTCCAGAACTATTTGCAAATATATAACTACTGTCATCTTTTCTTTCAGTGGATGGGTCATATTTGAATTGAATTGGTTTTTTATTTTTTCTTCTGAAATCAATTCTTAATTGTCTTTCCATTTCAAGTGTCATTGTTTTTCCCATACATCTGACAACAAAATCTCTGAACAGACCTGAATTAAAAATATTTAAATTATTCCTTCTAAGATAATAATTTCTAATTTCTATCATATGTGACAAAAATGTATAATGTAAATTCATATCATCTTTATTATCATTAGTTCTTGCCCTCATCACATTAATAAGGCCAATAAGCATGGTTTGTGAAAAGGTTCCAATTCTGATCTTTCCTGAATCCTTTTTGACATGGCCTTTTGCAAAATCAACTGCTTTGACTTCATGATATGGAACACATCTATGACCATTTCCATACACTGTTGCAATTAAATCATCATCTAAATATATGTTTACACTGAAGTCTGTGTACTGAAACCATGGATAATGTTCTTGTGAACTAATACCGCCACTTGGAAACTTAAGATTAAATTTAGTTGTAAGTGTACTAATTAATTCTCTTGCATCATCTCTATAGTTTGTCGAAATGATTTCATAATTTGGCGTATCTAAAATTTTAAATTTTTCATTTCTTTTTGATTCAATAATACCACTTTCATTCAGATAATAATTGTATGCATAAAAACCAACTGCTGTACATGTTGATCTATTTTTAATAAATTCATAACATAGGCTAAGTGCATAATCAATGCGATCATCTCCTCCATTAATATTAATTGGAACATTGCTGCGGGGCAACGGATAATATTTTTGTAACAATATAAATCTTTTGAATCCCTTATCAATTCTCCAATAACTAACTAATGGATCTGTCAACATTCTAAAGTAATCGATAGTCATAAAATGTGGATGGATATAGCTTATGTCTTCAATCATTTTAAAAGGCATGTGATTATAAATGTTTCTCGGAACATATGATATATCACAGTATAAATGTCCATTTACAAAAATACTATATGTTTCCTTATGTAATGCCTCTTTACCAATTATTGATTTGTACCCAGCATCACTAATTGTATTACATAGTTTAATTATATCTTTAATTGGTTCTGGAGAATAAAAATCAATATCAGGCGACTCTAATTCAGTATATATAGCATCTTTACTATTTTTTTCGATGATCAATTTATTTAATGCATATCCGCCATAGACTTTTCTTTTGGTCTCTCTTACAAATTTTAATATAAGTTGCATGACTTCATCCTGTTCCTTTTTTGTTGGTTCAAAACTCTCATTTTTGATTTTTGTAATTTCATTTAGAATTTCCTTTATATTTTCTTGAAACAGGTCAAAATCTGTATCGTTGTACAATAAATCCATTCTATATAATGATAGGATATATAAATGTCTTCTTAAATTTAAATGTTCAATTTTTTTATTTATAATTCGGTCTAAAGACCGAATTATAAATAAAAAAATGATAAAATCGCGAATAGCGATTTTACAATTTTTCATCATTGTTCCGTTCCTCTTAAACAATACGATTGCAACTTATATTTTCATCATTGCAATACAATTTTTCATCATTGTTCCTTTCCTCTTAAACAGCAATGTTTTCATAAAAATTTGAATTTAGAACAACATATTTTAATCACTTAAAAATATGATATTATTGTTATTTAATGCAAAAGTTAGACGATTTTACTATTGATACTTTTTCATACGAGAAAGAATACAAGAAAAAATTTAATTTTATGACATCAGCATCATCTGATATTAAGGTTGATTTTATTAAATATGCTGAAACCAATCTTGACCGCAAATCAGCAGTTTTAAAATTGGATAAGTATTGTAAACGTATTGATTTTTCATATGAACTGGAGAATGGAATTTTTGAATTTACCTTAGTACACGCAACAAATAATGAAATTAATAAAGAATTGATACCATTAATTTATAATGACAAATTGAATGACATATGTGACAATCTTGATCCGGATAATAAAAGAATTAATAACAAAACATTATTGGAATCATTGCACGAAAAAAAATTAAAGCCTTCAGTTATTGCATTTTTGCCACCGGAACAATTACACCCAATGAGATGGAAGGATATTTTGGATAAGAATAATTTAAGAGAAACAACATTGAAGAATGTAAATACGACTGACATTTATAAATGTAGAAAATGCGGCGAAAGAAAATTCAAGATTACAACAATGCAAATGAGATGCGCAGATGAACCAGAAACAAAGATTTTAACATGTTTAGTTTGTTACAATGTGTTTACAAAAAATTGAAAAATATCCCTTGCGGGAATTTTATAATTTTTTTATTTATGATTTCATCTTATGACAAAATTATAAATAAAAAAATTGAAAAATATTCCTTACGGGAATTTTATAATTTCATCTTACGACAAATAAATAAAAAAATTGAAAAATACATCGCTTGCCACATATTTATTATAAAAATATAAAATATCGAAATGGAAGATAATATAGAAATACATGGAAGTTATTATGATAAAAATATTACTGAACTTAATTTGTCATATTCTGAACTTAGAGAAATACCAAAAAACATCAAATATTTGACGAATTTAAAAAAATTAGATCTACACAGTACTAAATTGGTAGAGCTAAACGAAAATATATTTGATAGATTGACAAATTTACAAACTTTAGATTTAAGCTTCAATAAATTAACAAAGATTAAAAAAAATACATTTGATAAATTGACAAATTTAAAAGAATTAAATTTAGATCATAATACATTGGCAGAAATAAAAGAAAATACATTTAATAAATTAACAAATTTGCAAATTTTAAATTTAAATGGCAATGAATTAATAAAAATAAAAGAAAATACATTTAATAAATTGACAAATTTGCAAAATTTAAATTTGGAGCATAATAATTTAACAGAAATAAAAGAAAATACATTTAATAAATTGACAAATTTACAAACTTTGAATTTAAGTTTCAATGAATTAAAGGAGATTAAAAAAAATACGTTTGACAAATTAACACATTTGCAAAATTTAAATCTAATGTGTAATAAATTAACAGAAATAAAATGTGAGACATTCGACAAAATGACAAATCTAAATACTTTAAATTTAATGCGCAATGGATTAACAGAAATAAAAGAAAATACATTTGATAAATTGACAAATTTGCAAACTTTAAGTTTAGGATATAATAAATTTATAGAAATAAAAGAAAAGACATTTGACAGATTAATAAATTTGACACTTCTAAATTTAAATACAGATAGCTTAACAGAAATAAAAGAGAATACATTTGATAGACTGGCAAATTTGCGATATTTAAATTTAAATAATATTCAAATAACAGAAATAAAAGCGAATACATTTGATAAATTAACAAACTTGCAAATTTTAAGTTTAGAGAGAAATAAGTTAACAGAAATAAAAGAAAATACATTTGATAAATTAACAAATTTGCAACAATTGTATTTAAGTCACAATGATTTAACAGAAATAAAAGAAAATACATTTAATATATTAATAAATTTGCAAAATTTAAGTTTGGAAAATAATAAGTTAACACAAATAAAAGAAAATACATTTGATAAATTGACAAATTTGCAAACTTTAAGTTTAGAATATAATAAATTGATAGAAATAAAAGAAAATACATTTGATAGATTGACAAATTTACATAGATTGTATCTGCATGGAAATGAATTGACAGAAATAAGAGAAAATACATTTTGTAGATTGACAAATTTGCAAATTTTGAATCTAGGTTACAATAGATTAAAAGAAATAAAAGAAAATACATTTGATAGATTAACAAATCTGGAATATTTATATTTAGATAGAAATCAATTAAAAGAAATAAAAGAAAATATATTTGGTGAATTAACAAATTTAGAATTTTTGAATTTAAATAACAATGAATTAACAGAAATAAAAGAAAATACATTTGAAGGGTTGGCAAATTTGCAAACTTTGGATTTAAGTTACAATAAATTAACAAAAGTAGAAGAAAATACATTTGGCACATTGACAAATATGCGAGAATTGGATTTAAGTAATAATCAATTAAAAACCTTACCATTATCAATTTTGAATTGCATAAGATTACGCACATTATATCATGTAAATAATGAAGATATCGTTATAGATATTAGAATCCAACGTTTCATCAATAGAATGCAGAATTACAATAATCATAACTTCTTTGGAGACTCTCAAAGTGTCCATTCATCAAGTATTCAAGAATCTCTAAAGAAATCGATTAACAATCTTATGAAAGACCCATTTACTTGTGAAAAAAAAATAATTGTCAATACCCTTTTGCCTTTTAAATTAAAATGTATTTTGTCTTTACTATCTTATTTAGATGATGAAGATTATCACTCGACTCTTTTATTGACGTTTTATGACATATTTGTGAAGGTCTTTGGAAGGATTGTCAATAGTGAACATAAAGAAGAATTGATAAGACGTTTGGACGAAGAAATGATGGAATCAAAGGATAAATGTTTTACTGGCAGAATAACAAGACTTCTGAATGTTCTTAACGGGTTTTATGAAGATATTCAAATTACGATCTCAAATAATGAAAGAATCAGTGCAATTATCCTATCGACTTTAGATGGAGAAGAAATGAATGATGAATTAAGAGAAATTTGTAGAGAAAAATTAAAAGATATTGGAATAGAAGATGAAGAGATAGAAGTATGGTTAAGCTAAAAATAAAAAAATTGTGGAACATCCCTTGGCGGGATTTCCAGTCTTTTTATCATATTGGATTTTATCAATGATAAAATTCAATATAATAAAAATTGTAAAATATTCCTAGCGGAAATTAAAAAATTGAAAACTCAACACTATTTATTTAAGAACATATCATATGTCTATATTAAAGCAATGGCAGATTTATCAAGGAATGAATGTATGTTAAGAATATTAAATGAAAAGAATAAGCCAATAACAAAAGAATTCATAAATGGCATATTTAAAAAATACAATGTCAAACATAAAGTTGTCAATATTCAAAATTATCAACAGGCAATGATACATGAATCATATATGGAAAAACATGTTATTACTGATAAAACAATTAAATTGATTAAAGATGTTGAACCCATTGATGATCCATCAAGTGCATTGCCTTTACAAAAAAAATCATATGAGAGATTGGAATTTCTAGGAGATGCCTTAATTCACTATGTTGTCGCAAAATATCTGTATATTAGATATGGAGGTGAAAAAGACCAAGGATTTATGACAAAAATAAGAACTCAAATTGAAAGTGGAGAAGCATTATCAAAAATCAGTAGGAAATTAGGACTACATCAATATGTGATTATTGCAAGAAATTTAGAAGCAATGAATGTAAGAGATGTTCATCCTAATATCACTGAAGACATTTTTGAAGCATTCATTGGAGCAATGAGTTTAGAAGCCCCTTTTGAGGAGTGTGACAAATTATTAACAAATATCATTGATACTGAAATTGATTTTGCTGATCTGATTAATAACAATAATAATTACAAAGAGGTTTTGATGCAATACTATCATCAACAAAAACCAAGAGGAGCCCCAACTTATCATTTAGTTGAAGAGGTTGAGGAAGATTCGAAAAAGATGTATAAAATGTGTGTAAGAGATCCATCAAAAAACGTGGTTGGTGTGGGAATTGGAAAATCAAAAAAGGATGCAACGAAATCTGCTGCCAAAAACGCCCTTGTAAAACTTAATTTATTAAAAACAAATGAGCAAAGTGATGACGAAGAATATTATGGAGAAATAAGTGAAGAAAAACCTAAAGCCAAAATAGTAAAGAAAAAGGTTAAAAAAGAAGATAGTGATGAAGATGTTTATGCTGAAATAAGTGAAGAGGAAGTTAAACCTAAATCAAAAAGCAAAAAAACAAAATCTTAAGGGAAAAAGCAAATTCCACAACATTTTTTAAGTATTGATTTAATAAAATTACTGATTCTGTTAAATGTATTTTTAATAAATTCTTTCATCCTACCAAATAATCCTAATTTCTTTGGAGGCATGGTGGGTGTCAGTTGTGATGTTTCGTCTTTAGGTTTTTCCAATGGAATTTCAGTAAAATCATCTGATTTGCTTAACATTCTTTTATTTAAATCGCTGGTGTCACTCTGGGTATCTATTTTTGTTTCTGATGGTTCTTTTTCAATTTTACTTGGTGTTGTACTTGTTAAAATACAATATCGACATGGTTTAAATCCTTGCTTCAGTGCATCATAAATTGTTGCTTCAATATTAATATTATAATCACCACATTTATTTGCCTTATGATAATATTTACCTGTTCGTGTGATATACACCTGTTCGAACATGTTTTCGATGTCCTGTTTGATATCAGTGCTGATTGGTTCTTTTTTAGGTGATGTTCTTTTAGATGTTTTGTATGCAGACAATTGTGATTTTCCAAATGTTAATTGGAGTTCACCTTTGGGAGGTGGTATGGCAAAATACATAATTCTTTTCATATGTTGAGTTTCTTTTACATTTGGATTTATAAAACTAAATTTATTATTATCGGACATATTAGAATATTCGATAATATCATTAACAAAAATTTGTCTATTGAAATTAGTATTTTCCAACAGTTGCATTAGGATTTCAATACATTCAATACAATAAACTGGTTCTGTATTGAAAATTTCAGTGCTTCCTGCATTTGGATCGTCGTAGTGTAAACCAAGAGACTTGAATAAGTGAATCAGATTTTCCATATATCTCATGTTAATTTTGTCTGTACACCATATTTTAACAAATTTTATATCATTGATCTTTTTTTGCCATTCTTTTTCTCTTTTGCCAATTCTGTGGCCTTGTGTAATGCCTACTTTAGATTTATTTTCATAACAACATCCGATGTACAATGCATCATGATTCATTTTGTATTCGGTGGGCAACCAATTATTGTTCATAAAATCAACAAAATCACCCCTTTGAACGGCATTTTTAATATATACAGCCATTTTTCATTAATATTGATAGTTATAATAGACAAATGTTATCATGAGGTTTTAGAATCAATTTTTATTATATTGAATTTTATCAATGATAAAATTCAATATAATAAAAATGATAAAAATGCGAAAAGCATTTTTACAATTTTTTATTTTTAACTTATGTGTAAATATTGTTCATTAAACGATATTGACACATTAAAAAGACTGGAATTCCCGTTAGGGATATTCCACAATTTTTTTATTTTATGTCTTAACACAAAAATTATTTTTATTCATTCCGAATTTTGCACAACGATATTTCCATTGTGTTCAATAAGCTTATACTTAACATCATCTAGAAAACATTTGACATTTTTCATTTTTGATTTATAAAATATCATATATCCATTTTTATTTAATTTTGAATATATTTCAAATACATCATTTAATTTTAGTTTACTGTGGTCAATTATGATTAGGTTATATGTTTGTTTAATGTCATAAATAACATTTATCTTATTGTCGTAATCCATGTTTTTAATTTTTCTACATTTGTATAGATCTATGTGGTATAATGATAATAAATCTATAATTTCATAATCATTTATGCAAACTAATAGTATTCTTTTAATGTTTTTAATATCTATATTTTTGATGTCATGATTTAAAGCTTTTAATAAATAAAAATTATTTATTTGAAAATATTTTGAATAGTCCATATAAAAATCAAGTAAAAATTTCAAATATCTATGTTTGTCGAAGTTTGGTTTTTTAATAAATATATCAATGTGTTCTAACAAATTTTTATTCATTGACAAAATATCAGTATCAATCATGTCATTATTTAAATCTAAATTTAATTTGTTTATTTTAGGCATTTTTTTATTGATTATTAATTGCAATTCTTTACTTAAGTCCGATGTAATTTTATTACTTTTAAATTTTTCGCATATAATAAAATTTGCCCATGAGTGCAAATAGAAATGAGGATGAAATACATAAACATTTTCAAAATGCAATCTTAACAAAAATAATAAATCTCTTGATGCTTTTTCAAATATACTTGGAATGTATATCATTGCAGATCCATCTTTTTCTAAATTTGTCAATATAATTTTTAAATTATTGATCATATTAGCAGTATTTAATATTTCCTTATTTTTGTTTGGATGGTTGTCATAATTAAACAAAATAATAAAATCATATTTATCATTATTTATTTTTTTTAATTTAATGCATTTTGCTTTTTTATTAAAGAATTGATATAAATAAAATATTTGTGGTAGAGTTTCAGTATTTGTATTTTTATTGTGATATAACAACTTATTATGTTTTTGTAAAAAAGGATATAATTCTAACATTTTTGCATATTGTATCAAATTTAATGTGTCTAACGGTGACATTGTTGGTTGGAAATTCAATGTGTCATCAATGAATTCATATGAGGGAATAAAGAAACTTCTTCCAAAGTATGTAGAAACCGAATGGACATATTTGGCCGGATTGTAAAATGATTGATAAGTAGAATAAATAGTTCTTATACTTTTATAATATTCTTTTGATATAGATTTTGACTTTTTATATTCTGGTTTAAGTTTGATGACTTGGTTATCATAATCAATACCCTTTAGTTGTATAGTTATGTCTTTGAACAATTCATTATATTCAATATTCATATATAAAATATAAAGCGAATTATATATGTTTGAATTATACTTATTTGATGGTGTAAATAACAGCGATTATTTTAAGACAAATATAAAAATATTCACAGAACATAAAACAAATATAAGAAAGATAAATTCATTGCATGATATCGAAAATTTTTTGGATACAGATGAAATATTTGTTTTTGGAAATTATACATATGATAATAATGTTCCATTATATCCAATTGTGTCTTTTGACACTACATCTGTCGTATTAACATCAATTATATGGCAACAATTGAAAAATAATGATATTAATTTAAAAAAAGATGCGACTTTTGAAGAATCTTTAGAATATATTGTATCATGTTCTTATAATGCAATTGGCGCTGTATTGACCGATGATTTAGAAAAAATAAAACAAATAAACATTAAGGAAATCAAAAACCCCTTTTATGTAGAAATAAAATATCCAATGTCATCAAAACATTTTCAAAATTGTGGACATGGATGGTTAAGCAATGATACAAAATATAATTTAAAATTTGCCCTTCAAAAAACCAAACCAAAAACGGTATTAGAATTAGGTTCATGGCTTGGAAAAAGTATGATGTTTATGTTGAATTTATGTAGCAATACGACATTCTATTCTGTTGACAAATTTCAAAATATATGTAAAAGTCCATATGAAATTAAAAAATATCACCCGATAAATACTTTTTATTTTACATATCCAAGATTTGAAACTTTTTACAAAAATATGATTGATAATATGGGCAACAATAGTGTTTATGCAATACGTTATGATGCATACACTATATTAGAACATTTAAAAAAAGATAATATTGAAATTGATATGATATATATAGATTGTTTCAAAAAGACAAAAGAATTATTTAAGACAATTGAAAAATGCAATGAATATTATCCAAATGCAACAATTGTTGGTGATGATTTGGTTTTTGACACTGTCAAACAAGCTTTATTTGAAGTTAAAAATAAATTTAGTTATTCATGTGGATTGTTACATGAATCATATATATTAACAAAGAAAGGATTAGACGATTATAAAAAGGACTACAATAATGAAGAAACAATATATGATAAAATTGTAAAATTGCTACAGAATAAACAGTTTGACGATACTTATGACATTATAAAATCTAATAAATTAGATCTAAATGAAAGTGTTTATGAGGGTGGAAATACAATTTATCATGAAATATGTATAGTGTTAAGAAATATGAATGACAAAGATGCCATATTAGAAAAATTTACAAAATATCAAAATCCAAAAGATGTTAAGAATGAATTGTTGTTGATTTGGAAAGATTATTATGAATTCGGTGTATATTTGTAAAAAAAGCGACAAAAGCAAAATTGTGATATTATCATTTTATAATATATAGGATTATTATAAGATGTCTCACAAAACAAAACATAAGTTCGTGGATTTAAAAGTGAATGGAAAGTTATTTCCAAGTTGGATATTGGCAAATTTTAAGAAGTATAAATTACCAGAAATTATGAAAGATGATAGTGATCCATGTTCGAAAACAACAAAAGAGGAATTAAGAGCTTACCAGAAATTCTTGAGTGTTTATTTAGATTATAATAGTCCATATCATGATATTTTAGTTTATCATGGTTTAGGTTCAGGTAAAACTGCAAGTGCCATTAACATTTATAATATGTTGTACAATTACAGTCCTGCATGGAATGTATATGTGTTGTTAAAAGCAACATTAAAAGAAACAGTTTGGATGAAAGATTTAGAACGTTGGTTGAACAAAGAAGAAAAACAATTTAGAATGGAAAATATTAAATTCATTTCATATGATGCACCAAATGCAGATAAAGCATTCATGGATGCAGTTAAAAATGCAGATAGTGCAAAGAAATCATTATATATAATTGAAGAAGCGCATAACTTTATTAGAAATGTGTATACAAATATAACAACAAAAAAGGGTAAAAGAGCACAAGTAATATATGATCATATAATACAAGATAAAAAAGAAAATGATGGTGTAAGAGTTGTATTATTATCAGCTACTCCAGCAATTAATACACCATTTGAATTGGCGTTAATATTTAATTTATTGCGCCCAGGAATATTTCCAAAAAGCGAAGGCCTGTTTAATCAATTATACGTATCATCAGGTGGTTATGAGGTATTAAATGAAGCAAAGAAAAACAATTTTCAAAGACGCATTTTAGGTCTTGTGTCATATTACATTGGCGCAACACCTGATTATTTCGCAACAAAAACAGTTAATTATATTGATGTTGAAATGTCTGATTACCAAGCTGATTTGTATACGTATTTTGAAGAAATAGAAGACAAAATGGCCTTAAAAAGAAAGGGTAAAGGTGGATCAACAACTTATAAAGCATACACTCGTCAAGCATGTAATTTTGTTTTTCCCGCAATGGCACAGGGCATAACAGGTGAAACACGTCCAAGACCCAGAAATTTCAAGATAAGTGAAAAAGATGCATTAAATATAGAATCTGGTAACTTTTCTGATAATAAAGATAAAAAAGAAACATATTACAATGTTCAAAATTATTTGGCAATGGTAAATAAATTCACAGATATGTTTGATTCATATTTAAATGATAAATATCAAGAAGATAAAAAAAATAATCATACCTTAGCAGATGATATTAAGGTATATAGAGAAAAATATAATGGTGATTATAATGAATTTGTGAAAAAGGAAAATAAAAAATCAAAATTATTTGAGACCATGTATAATTGTTCATCTAAAATGTTGAACATAATATTTAATATTTTTAAAAGCCCAGGACCCGTGTTGATATACAGCAATTATGTCTTGATGGAAGGTATTCAGATATTCAAATTATACCTTAAATATTTTGGATTTTCATCATACAAAGACGATAAGTCAGGCGTTGATGATTTCAGATATACAGAGTATCATGGTGGAATTGATGAAAAGGTAAGAACAGAAAATGTTAAAATTTATAATAGAGAAGATAATAAATATGGCAAAATAATTAAAATCATGATGATTTCACCAGCAGGGTCTGAAGGTATTTCTTTATTCAGTGTAAGACAAGTACATATAATGGAGCCATATTGGCATGAAACAAGAATTATTCAAATGATTGGTCGTGCTATTCGTCTATGTTCTCATAAATATCTGCCAATTAAAGAAAGACATGTTGATGTTTATAGATACAAATCTGTAAGGAAAGATGGAAAGAAAAAATGGACAGCAGACCAACAAATTGAAGATTTGGCAAGAGGCAAACAGGGGTTGATTGAATCATTCTTAGATGCAGTAAAAGAGTCAGCAATAGATTGTGTATTATTCAAACCACATAATTCATTAGTACAAGATTACAAGTGCTTTCAATTTGAGGAACCAGTATTGTTTGAAGATCAAATAGGTCCTGCATACAAAGAAGATATTGTTGATGATATGCGTATTGACAATGGAAGCAATTCAATAAATTCAGCAACTGTGAAAGTGAAAGTGTTAAAAATAAAGGCTGTTAAATTATTGAGTAAAACTGAAGAAAATTTTAAATATTCGAAGGAGGAAGACTATTGGTATAATCCAGAAACAGGAGTTGTTTATGATTATGATTTACATTTTGCAATTGGCAAAGTGGCAGTAGATGAAGATGATATGCCAGTTAAATTAGAAAATGGATATTATGTAATTGATAAAATGATACCAATTCCACATATAATTGAAGAATAATTAAGTTAAAAAATTTGTTTGTGTATTTAATTCATTTTCAACAACACCTAAGGTTAATTCAATATCGATTTGTACTATTCTGTGTATTTTACTAACAGCAACATAGGTTGGATCAGACGGATCTGTAAGAGTATCTAACACAGTTTTTGTATTAAATCTTGTATCATCAGTTGTATTAATTACAAACAATGTGTTGCCATCTTCATCTAGTATTTCAAAATCTAATTTATCAATATTTGCAAGTGATGAGTTAGGAAATACTCTGGATGTATTTGTTGGAAGCCACATATAATGATTTAATCCCATGATTTTATCTGGATAGAGTATAAAACAATCGTCTGTTATATAATCATTTGTAGATAATACTTTTGATGTTGATTTGGCCTGAGACATCTTTAATATGAGATATTTGTGATTTGATATTAAATCATTGCTTGGATCAGCTAAATGATATACTGTACCTTCATCAAGAGTTTCAACAGTCACATAATTTGTTTTTGGTAATATGATATGATTTAATTTGATATATTTGACATTTCTAAATTTTCTTGATATTTTTGGATTTGGCTGTCCAACATAACTTGTTTCAACAAATTCTCCTGATGGCTTAAATTTCCTTTCAACTCCACTTCCAGCACCACCAAATACTACATTAAATTTAAAGGGATTTGGATAAGTCCCAAAATCTCTGTTATAACTGTCTATATGTATTGTGTATTCAGTTATGTATTCATTTAATGTCTTTTCACCAATATTGTTGTGCATAACATTTCCACTATTTGAAAAATCTGTTTTTCTAATTATTTGTTGAGAAGGAGTATAAGCTTGTGAAAAGTTGTTATAGGTTCCCTTCATACTATGTATCATTGCAGGGGTCACACCAGTAAATCTATTGTTCATTATAAGACTATAATATAAAAAATGTGTGAAAAATACTCTTAAAAAAGATATTTTTAAATTATAGATATGGATGATATTCGGAAATATATTCTTTCTGATAAGAACTTGGGTATGATATCTCAAAAAATGATTGAATATACAGAGCTTGACGATACTAGTAACAATAGAAAGTCATGTAAAAAATGGGTTGGAGGCGTGATGCAGCAAATTTTAAAAGCGAATAAGATCCCTTCTAGAGGAAATAAAAAAGATATAATAAAAAAAATTAATATAGCGTGTTTGAAAAATTCTGTTGATCTATATAAGAAAAAACAGAAGGGAAGAAAAAGACAACAAGACTATCCTGCATACAGTATGGATTCAGGAGGCGGATATGCCCCTATTGCATCTGGAGAGGGCAGTTTTATTGCAGCAGACGGATCAATGGGAAGACAAATGTTTCTTGGCAATATGAATAATTTGTTGCAGACTGGGAACAAGAAAGAAATTGCATCATTATTAGAACAAAAAGCTTTGGAAAGATCACAAGAATATGATGGAGGAGGTGATTTTATGGGAGGTGGAATGGGGATGAATAATATGGGAATGGGCGGAATGGGTGGCGGTTATGAAGATCGAATGTCTATGGGATTTACTGTGCCACAAAATCATCGCAACAGACCACCGGAAATAAATTTTGCTTTAGATGGCAGTGATACAAGAGGAATATCACTTGATCCCCAAATGTCTGGTTTAGATGGCATGGGTGGGATGAATCCGATGGCGATGGGTGGAATGGGAATGAATCCAATGATGATGGGTGGAATGAATAATATGGGAATGAACCCAATGGCAATGGGAATGAACAATATGGGAATGGGAATGAACAATATGGGAATGGGTGGAATGGAAGGAATGGATAGCAATTATGGGAAAATGAGTCAACAAGAGATGGCAATGAGAATGAACCAAGAAATGTCAAACAGAGGAATGGGACAGATGAATATGAATCCCATGGGTGGAATGGGAGGAGGAATGAACAACGGCATGGACAACAATCAAATGCAAATGATGATGCAATTCATGCAAATGATGAACAACGGCAACCAACATTTTCATAAGGGAGGAGGAGGCGCCGATGATGACTTAATGTCAGAATTGAATGAATTAAAAATTCAAGCAGCAAAAGAAAACGGCATAGATCCACAAAAGATCATGCATATGACAACAGAAGAAATTGAAGAGTATATTAAGAAAAAAGCAAAGAAAATCAAGAAAAACAAAAAATATGCAAGTGACACAGAGAAATCTGAAAAATCAGATTCTGAAACAGATAGAAAACTAGCAGATAGAGAAGAATTATTAAAAAAACTACAGAAATTAAAAGAAAATACAAAAACAAAGAAAAAACATTTAGATAAAGCAGTAAAAGAAGCAAAGAAAAAAATGAAGAAGAAATCTAAAAACAGTGATGATTCAGACAATTCAGATAAGTCAGAAGAATCTAACAAAGAAACAGAAACAGAAAAAAGTTCTGAATCTGAAAAATCAGAAGCTTCGTCAGAAAATAAAAAAAGAAAACATAAAAAAAATTCAAAAAATAAATCAGATTCTGACAAATCAGAAGAACAAGAGAAGAAAAAACAAAAGATTGTAATGAAAGTGAAACCAAACAGTGAGGAAAATTTTATTGATTACAATGATTATGGTTTTGCATTTAAGTCAAATGGATATAACAACATTTATAAAAATATAACAAATCTAAAAGTGACAGATGGAAATTTTCCAAAATTTGTCCCAAAAATAACATCAGACACAACAAAATTATGTTTCTCAATAGATGACGAAAAAACAATATTAGAATTAGACGAGGATGAAGATTATGGTCTTGATGAATTAATAAATTTGATTAATGACTATTTAACATCAGAATCAACAAACATCGAGTGTAAAGTAGATAATAAAGGAAGAGTTATATTTCAACATAAAGAAGGAAAAAATTTTGATATATTATGTGATGATAATAGTTTTGCTAAATTATTGGGTTTTACAAAAGAAACATATACTGGAAAATCAAAATATGTATCAGAAGAATCAAATAAGTTTGAAATAAAGTTCATATATTTATATATAGAAAATATAACAAAACAAGAACCTATTGCAAAAATAGATAAAGATGGAAATATTATTCAAATGTATACAATTAAGACACCTATAGAAAAATTAAAATCATTTGTAATAAAGTTTAAAAGAAACATTACAGAAGCAGATGATTTATATAATTTCTTTGGCAATACACATTCATTCAATGTGTCATTTGAAGCTGACAAATGATTGCTGATATTCAAAATTATATGATTTTCAATATATGTTTATTTATAAATTTTGATTTCCATATTAATAAAGATTATATTGAATAATTATATAAATGAATGAGAAGATATATTTTTTTGGGTTAGTATTAATAACTTTAATAGTTATATATTATTACATTACAAGTAGCCGTGATCACAGAAATGAATTAGCCAAAATAGAGAGACTAGAACGTGAACAGATGGAAAGAGATAAAGAACTTGAAATAATAAGAACAAGGACAAATGCCTGTCCAGTATTAGGTCTTTTAACACCAAGATCATGTTATTTTGATTCTAATTATCAATGTACATGGAATGAATTTGCAAAAAGATGTGATAAAAAAGAATAAAAAATTGAAAAAATCCTAGAGCGGATTTTTATAATTTTTTTATTTATGATTTCATCTTACGACAAAATTATAAATAAAAAATTGAAAAAAATATTAAATTAAACCATAATATTATTATATTATCAATACTATTATGGATAAAGATAATAAGAGAAAATGCGATGAATCTGTAGAAAGATCATCTGGCTTGTTTAAACGTATGAAAACAGCAATTAATAAAAGTCCTAAAAAATTAATATTTAAATCAAATTGTCCGTATGCTGGAAGAAAGATGTTTGGATCCAGTTATAATCATAACACTAATTATGAGTTGAAGCCTGATGAAGAATTTATAGAATTTAAATGTTATAATATTGCGTGTCCATGTCATGAACCAATGTTGTCGTTTTCTTAATTAAATGATCATAGTTAATTTTTTATAATTTTTATTTAAGAGGAACTGATATTTATTTATAAATTTTGATTACCGAACAAAAAATAAAAATTGTAAAATCGCTATTCGCGATTTTATCATTTTTTTATTTATGATTCGGTCTTTAGACCGAATCATAAATAAAAAAATTGAATTTTCATTCGAATATACATAGAGATTAAATTACAACAACAAATTATGTCAAATAAATATCAAGGTGGGTTTTATTCGGCTATACTTAAGTCAAAAAAGTCTGAAGAAGAAAATGAAAAAGAGGTATGTTCAAATTATGAATACAGTGTTGTTCCATGCAAGCCAAAAAAGAAGAGTGGTCCAAGATTTGCCCCCTATGGCACTCAGTGGATTCATGACAAACAAGTTGATGATGAAATCACAAAAAAGGTCGAACGAATAACAAAGATCGTCGATAAGTTAATGAAGATTGAATATCCTGCACAGAGATCAAAGGAATGGTTTGATTTGAGAGATCTGTTAATTTCTGCAAGTGACGGTGGATGTTTACTAGGTGTGAATAAATATGAACTTCCATATAAATTTTATATTAAGAAACTTCGAGGAAGTACATTTAAAACAAATGATGCATGTTATCATGGAAAAAAGTATGAAGCAGTTGCAACAAAAATATATGAATATAGAAGAAATGTGAAAGTAGAAGAGTTTGGTTTAGTAAGACATAAGAAATATAGTTTCCTTGGCGCAAGTCCCGATGGAATAGTAGGAAGATATAAATGTGATGGTAAGACTCGTTCATGTGACACGGGAAGAATGTTAGAAATTAAAGTACCATTTAAAAGAAGAATTTCGCACACAGGTGAAGTTAAAGGCACAATTTGTCCCATTTATTATTGGGTACAAGTACAATTACAGTTAGAATGTTGTGATTTAGAAGTTGCAGATTTTTGGCAATGTACAATTAATGAATATAGTTCAAAAGATGAATTCATTAGTGATACAAGTGTAGATGAGCCATTTAGATCTTTCAAAACAGGTTTAGAAAAAGGAGTTTTAATCCAAATATTGCCAATAGAAAAATTTAAAGAAATAAATGAAGATAATTATGATCAAATTATATATGATAACGCAAGTTTTATATACCCATCCTCAATAGAAATGTCGCCAGAACAATGTGATAAATGGGTATCTGACACATTGTATAATTTAAATGAAACACATCCAACATATGTTTATAATAAAGTAATATATTGGAAATTATGTGATTCTCATTGTTCTGAAATCGAAAGAGATAGAGAATGGTTTGAAGAATCTCTGCCAATTTTTGAACATAGATGGCAACAAATTATGTATCTAAGAGAACACAAAGACATTGCAAATATTATATTGGATTACATAGACACTTTGCCAGAAACAGAAAAGGAAAAAGAAAAGAAAAATAAGATTGCATTAGAAATATTTGAATATGTATGCAATCCACCTGATGAAAGTGATAAAAAGAAGCAAAAAGAATATGCAAGATATATTGATTCTTTGATAGAGAAAACAGAAAAAGCACACGAACTTATGGAAGAAACAGAGTCAGAAGATGATTAAGAATTATTATCAGTTTTTTTAAAATATATTTTTCTGCATTTATTTATTTTTCTGTCAGGAGTCTTAGATTCACAAACTTCTTCAAAAGTATCACCTCTCAACATACGTAATATAAAGTTGATTGAATAAACACCACATTCAGAATCTTCATATTGGTGTCTAATTTTATTAAAATCAGCTTCCCCTTTTGAACTGCCTCCATCTTGTTTTCCGAAATAATGATATAATCGTCTCATGAATTTTCTAACACGCGGTTCTGGCGGAATGCCATATGAATCAAAATAATAAACTTTTCCTGCATTGAGATCAGAATACAATCCAACCCAATGACTTCCTGATTTCCAGTGTTCATCCAGATTCATAACCATACCTAATTTTGTTTTTCCATTATTTTTTAGTTCATTAAAATTTAAATTTTTAATTCCCAATTGTGGCAAATCATCAAAATCCATTGGAACAGCACCTAAAAATTTAAAATTGGGATACTTCAATTCATATTGTTTCATAACTTCATTAATGTTTACAGTATTTAACCATTCAAACTTCCCATTAGGACCATCTGGTCGAAATGTATATCTTTCTAATTTTTCTTTAATATTATCACTCATATGTTTCAAGAAAGATTGTTCTGTCCAGCATCTTTGAGTTGTACATGTGCCATCTGTTTTGTCTTTCATCTGTTTTAATAAATATTTTTTATATTTTCTTGGATTAAGTGTTTCCAATGTTCCATTTAATATAATTGGATTGTCTGAATTTTCTTTATTATATGCCTTTGCCATTTCTACAAGAATACCTGTTTCGATACATGATCCTGCATCAAAAACGTTATGTGGAGCGCATTTTTTATCTTCTTTATCCGATGGTTCAATTTCTGACGTTCTTATATCTCCATTCATTACAATATAAAAATAATAAATAAAAAGTTTATAATAATATCTTTTATTAAAAATAATAAATTTTTTTATTATCTTTTACTACACATACACCAACTATATTATTTTTCTTGTCATATATACATTTTGTTTTTGATCCTAGAAGATAATCATTGCCTAATTTTGTCCGACAAAAATTATCATCTGACACATACAATGTTTTTTTTCCAAATTTTGACTGAAACACTCCAACAATTCTTACCTTTTTGTCATAAATACATGATGTATCATCATCTAAATAATATCTGATTCCATTATAATCTATGGCATCCAATACATTTGATGTTCTTATTTTCTTTTTTAATATAAAATTTAATATCATTGTCCTGTCTCTTTTTAAATTTGGATATAAATCTAAAACTTCGTCCACTGTATTTACTTTTATTTTTTCAATTAATTCGGGAGGCATTTCCTTTTTTTGTTTTTCTGTCATTTTTTATTATTATTATTGGATACCATGATATGATGTTAAAGCTTCAATTTTTATTATTATTCATATAATTACTAATAGTAATCATATGAATAATAAAAAATTGAAAAATATTCCTATCGGCAATTTTATACTTTTATTATTATTCATGCAATTCTATAAGAATTGCATGAATAATAAAAAATTGATTTTCAAAATGCTAATTGTCCAGAGGTCTAAATAGACTAGACACTATATTAAATTGTAACAATGGAGGAACATTCATTTATTACTGATGTTGCCATTGCTGTCGCGGGTTCTGTTGACAGTGGCAAAAGCACATTTATTGGTGTGGTTACGACAGGAATTTTAGATAATGGAAATGGATCTGCAAGAGAATCTGTTGCAAAACATAAACATGAAATTGAAAAGGGACAAACGTCTGATATTTCAACACGCATGTTTCCAATGCCAGAAAAAAATAAGGCAATCACATTGATCGATTTATGCGGTCATGAGAAATATTTAAAAACAACAACTTATGGTCTTGCTGGTTATTTTCCAGATTATGCATTTTTAATCATTTCGGTGAACAGAGGTATTACTCCAATGACGAAGGAACATATTACATTATTGTTACATCTTAATATACCTATTTGTATTTTATTCACACGTGTTGATTTATTTTCTGATGATGAAGAAAGATACAAACAAGAAAAAGTGAAAATTCAGAAGTGTTTTGAAAAATTGAAGACACCAGTAAAATTTATTAACAATTATTTTAGTACTGATGATGATACTATTGAGACCAAAGAACAAAATAGAAAAGAAATTAATGAATTATTGAAATTCAATATGAAGAAAGGCAGACAGGAATTTGTCCCTGTTGTGACAATTTCAAATAAGAAAATCACAGAAAAAACTGAGACAGAACATGAAATTGAAACAGTCAAATCAGGATATTATGTAGATGTTGTGAAAGCAGTAATTAGAAATTTAGAACCAAGAGATTTCTGGACACAATTTGATTACACAATTCCAGACAAAGAAGGATTTGAAGAAACATCAGATGGCGTAGAGGAGACAAAAGGTGAACCCACGGACGCTGTTGATATTAAGAAATGCAATAACAGAGTTGTCCGAGGGTTTATGACACAAGTTAAAAATCCATCTATCTTTCCAACACCAAGAAAACTTGAGGGGACTATCTTCTATATTGATCATTGTTATAATCCACCAAATGTTGGTTTAGTATTTTCTGGAATATGTCGTGGAACAAGACAACTTAGGGTAAAAGACACAATGTTTTTAGGACCCTTAACATTGAAAGCCCCATTCGAAATGGAAATGAGAGTTAAAAGTATTCACAACAATGTCAGACAAAGTGTAGACATGTTAGACAATCATTATAGAGGTTGTTTAGCAATCGTTCCTGTTGGAAAAGAAGATTTTAAGAGAGATATGTTTAAGCGAGGAATGATTTTAGTATCTCCAAAGTCATTGGGAGATAATGTATGTTTTAGATTTGATGCAGTAATTACAGTTCTAAATCATCCTGCAACATTAAGAACAGGCTATTGCCCAAATTTGCACATGGGTACGATTAAACAAAGTGCTAAAATGACTATTGACAAAGATGTTGTAGGAAAAGAAGAAATCCGATCAGGAGAGTTCTGTGTAGTATCTTTCAAATTTATTAGTAATCCGGAATTTATTGAACCATATCAGATCTTTGTGTTTCGTTGTGGCGGTGTGCATGGAATTGGCCTTGTACTTAAAACAACATCATTGAGAGATGACCCAGATGCAAAACCAGAACCTATCAGATTAAAGGGAAGAAGATTTTTACATAGAAAAGCACAACTTAAGGCATTGAAAGCAAATCCAGTTAAACAACCTTTGGTGAAGCCTTAAATAATTATATTTAAATAATATTTTTATATTATTTATGAGTTATTTGTTTATTTATAAATTAAATATTGATTTGTTTTATATATGAATAAATATACAGAACAACAACTAAGCTATATTACTTTTTGTGAAAAGATTGATACAAAACTAATAGCATGTGCAGGTTCAGGGAAAACAAGATGTATTATTGCAAGAATGGAAAATCTAGTAGATAAAAAAATATATAGTGGTCAACAAATTTTGATGTTAACATTTTCAAGATTTACAAGAGATGATTTTTTGAATAAGATAGAAAGTTTAAAAATAAAGAATATACCGATAACAAGTATTAAAACAATAGATTCATATGCCAAAAGTTTAATTGATAAAGATAATGAGATAGATGTATCATTGTTGTCATATAAATTTATGCAATATTTAGAAAATAATAGCACTGAAGAATTAATGAAAAATTCAGAATTGATGAAAATAAAATGTGTATTTATCGATGAAGCCCAAGATCTAAATGAGATACAATACAAAATATGTGTATATATGAAGCAAAAGCTGAACATATGTATAAATCTAATAGGGGATCCCAATCAGAATATTTATCAATTTAGAAACTCAAGTGACAAATATTTAATGGAATATTCAGCAAAAACTTTTTATTTGACAAAAAACTTTAGATCACATAAGCCCATTATTGAATTTTCAAAATATCTGAGACCTTTTCAGGACATAAATGTAGAAAATATAAAGGGAGATAATAATACCAAACCTGTATTTGTATTTACTGAAACTGAAAAGATGTTTTCAAACACAATAGTTGAATTTATTAAACAAGCAAAACAAAATAATATTGAATTAAGTGATATTGCAATTTTATCGCCAACAAGAGGACGAATGAGAGGTTTTAATAAATCTCATGGATTGTGCTTTGTAACTAATATTTTATTTAAAAACAAAATCAAGTTTAAGCAATTTTATGAAGAAGCAACAGATGAGACAGGAACAAGGATTAAATACAAACCAGAAAAAGGACATGTTAATGTGTTAACGTATATGGGTTCAAAAGGTCTTGAATGGAAATATGTAATTGTAATTGATGCCGATATGTGTCTGATTAATAAAAGATATTTCGATGAACAAAAACATAAACATGACAGATATTTGTTATATGTAGCATGTTCTAGAGCAATAGAGGGAATGTTAATTGTGTCAAGAATGTCTAAAAATCATCATGGAATGTTTTTTCATACAAATAATTGGTTTTCATGTATACCAAAATCATGTTATGCAATAGATGAAATATATGACTCATGTTTTGCATTTAGTAAACCAAAATATATTAATATGATGGGTCAAGAAAGAAGAATAACAAAAATAATAGATAAAATGGATGAAGTACAATTAGATAAAATGTCAGAATTAATAGGTTATGGGAAGAAAATGAAAAAAGACATAATTAAAATTGGTAAAGATTATTCAGATATAGAACACGAATCAGCAATATTTTTAGGCAAATATGTAGAAAAATTATTTGACTCATACACAAGATTAAAATATAAAAAAGGATTAAAACAATATAATGACATTGAAAATATGATAAATCATACAAAACAGGTATTAATGAATGTTCCAATGGTTGTATCAGAGTGGTATTTGTTGAATAAACAAAGTATGACATGGGAAAAATATGATGATATGAAAACAAAAAAACAATTAGATAGACAGATAACTGATTATGTTGATAGAAATTTTGACAGAACAACAGACATATCAAAATATACTATTATTGATGGCAGTTATTACAAATGGTATATATTAAAAAAAATAGAATGGATTAAAGATGTGTACACAAAATATTTGAATTCTACAGAGGTTGATATACAAAATAATTTGTTTCATTTAATAACAATTTTGTATTCATTAGAAACACAGCACTATTTTCATATAAGAGAAAAAGGCAAAAAATTTGAACCGTTGTTGGATAAATTTGGAGGAATGTTCGAAGACATTAAAACATATGTAAATACAACTGAAATAAAATATGAACAATCTTTTGTTACATTGACATACAAAGGATTGATTGGAGAAATAGATTTAATAGATAAAGATGATAATTTAATTGAAATCAAATGCACAATTGACATATCTCTGAAACACATATTACAGTTATTGATGTATAATATAATGTATAAAATGATTGCAAATGATGATGTTGTGGTTTTAAATTTTTTGAATTTCATGAGAGGGGAAAAAGTTGTTGTAACTTTAGATTGTAGTAAAGAAATGATAGAAACAATAACTAATACTTTTGTGACAATTTCTGAACAGGTAAAATAGACTATCCTGTAACCAATTGAACAACATCAATATAATTCATCATTCTCATTTTGCAACAACCTCTTCTTAATAATTTATTAATGATTTTTTGTCTTTTTTCTACATATTCAGGATGTGTATCAAATTTCCCTTGGGAAACCAAATCATCATCTATACCAATAGAATCACATACTGCTTTCATTTCCGCAATGTATATTAATTCTTTATTGCCAAGATGTTCACCGCAAGTAGGACATATCATAAACAACATTTTTATAATATAATATATATGTATTATATTTTTAAGTTTTTAATGTTCAATTTTTTAATTTATATTTTCGCCTTTAGGCGAAAATATAAATTAAAAAAAGATGGAATATCCATTAGGGATATTTTACAATTTTTAATCATATGTATTTTCTAAAGAAAATACATATGATTAAAAAGACTGAAAATGCGAATAGCATTTTCACAATTTTTTATTAATATTTAGTTCATTTTGATCGATGTGATGCGTCAATATATAGATTATATATTTTAGTAAAACTTAATTTTTCAAAATCATTATTATAGGATGTCAACATTGAGCAATGACCCAGCTTTATTAATGGCAAGAAAAGCATTGCAACTAGTCAACAAAGTCAACACACAAGTATATGATGTGCCTAAATTACTTGAATCAAGAGACGATTCTGCAAATGCAATTTATATACATACAAATGGCGGTCCTTTGGAAAGTATCAATATAGAATCAAGTAAAGGGCAAGATAATGAGGGATACTCAGCTATAAATATTACTGCAGAAGCAGGTTCTGTTGCTGTTACAGGACTGTTAGGTCTATATTTGAGATCTGTTGGTGATTCTACATCAAATATCAATGTTTATGCAAATGGAAGTACATCAGTAAGTGATACTGGGGCATCTATACAATTATATAGTGAAAAAGGCGGTGTAGCATTATATAGTAACATTAATGCGAATGCATCAGGAGCCATATATTTACATGCACCAAAATCATCATCACTATCAGCAATTAACATAGTTGCAGATGCAGGCGGTATTACATTAGATCCATTAGATTCAAAAGGTGTCACAATCAAAGGTGTTGTTGATATTACTGGAACAGCCGCAGCATCACCAGCAAGTGGTCTTGTTTTGGGCAATGTGACAAGAGGTGTAGGGGGGGCATCAGGCACAATAACATTGAAAACAAATTCATCAAGTTTTAGTTCTACAACATATTTATCTGTATACGTTGGTTCAACACCATATTACATTCCACTACTTCAATATGATCCACAAACTCATTAAGTTTATTTTTATATATATATTATTTTTAAACAAATAATATATATGTCAGAATCATCAAACATGGTTTCCATTTCTATGGCAAAAAAAGCTTTAGAAATGGCAGGAAGAGTCGCAACAAACAGTGTTGCTGTGACAAATATGTTATTTTCAACATCAAATACTCCAGAATCAATATATATACATTCAAATGGTGGAACAAATGAAAATATTTATATATATTGTGAAAAAGGTGTATATGGATATGGAGATAAGGATGCATCTATACAATTAACATCTCAAAATGGTGGTATTGGGATGCAACTAGTAACATTAAAATTTGATATTTTAAATGTTACTAGTTGCATCCCATAATGGCAACATCACCTGCTGATATTGCACCGCCATAATTTTATCATTTCTAATATATATATAAATATGTCAGAAATGAACCAAAATATTGCTTTGGTTTTGGCCAGAAAAGCATTGGATCTTGTGGGAAAAATTACAACATCGTCTGTTGCCATTACAAATCAATTAACATCAACAAGTAATTCTCCAAGTGCTATATATATCCATGCAAATGGAGGTACAAATGAGTCAGTAAAAATATATTCTGAACAAGGTGATACTCGATATTCTATTGATATTCAATCTTCATTGGGAGGCATTGGACTGACAACTGGTCATAATGGAGAAAAAGCAATTACGCTAGAAACGGATGGTGGTGAAGCACAAACCATCTATATTCACTCAGGTTCTGGAACGTCAACCACTGATAAAAATGCATCAATTCAAATGAAAAGTGATGTTGGTGGTATAAATTTATATAGTGGAGCATTATCAAATCAATCTATATATCTTCATGAAAATGGGAATCCATCAATGTCAAATTCATCACAAATTAAAATATATTCGCAACAAAGTAGATCAACAGAAGCAATTAGAATAGATTCACAAAGAGGTGGTGTTGTTATAAATGGAGGTATAAATGCTTATGGAGGTCAATGTATTTATATACATGCAAATGGAGGGACACAAGAGACTATTAAAATACACTCTGATTTAGGAACATCAAACAAATCAATTAATATTGTATCTGATTTAGGAAATGTAACTGTGATGGCACATGGACCACAACTTGGAAGTGGTTTTGAACCAGCAGTTGGTAGATGGATTCCAAGAGATGTGAGAGGTGAAAGTGTTGCAAATAATACTGTCACAACATGGGAATTTTTAATAGATTTTACAGGTTTGAAATGTGGAGCAGCAGAAACAATTATTGGAAATGATGAAGGCACATCATGTTATTTTGGGCAATATACGACAAATTTATTTGGTACTCTTTTTGGAGGAAAGATACTGTGTTTAGAAGAACTTGAAGGTGGTGATGCTGATGTCGGCATATATTGTGCCGATGAATCGACCGGTTCCCAAAATACAGATCCAACGACTTTGACAAATGCAAAAGAACTATTAGATTATGGCACATGGAACATAGGTGATGTTGCTTGTCTTGATTTAAGTAACCCACCAAATTCTGGACAATATTTATATTTTGTTGGAAATTTGGGAAATAATTCTGTTTACACAGCAGGCAAATTTATTTTGACATTTTATGGAATTTAATTATAATTATTTACTAAAATAAATAATTATATTATGGAATATGAATATAAAATAAAAAAACTCGATAAGATAGATTTGAATATCACAACAGGTGATAAACTTTTATTTCTAGAGAAAGATAACATGATAAATAAATTGGTGGAAGAAGATTGGAAATTAAGGAAACAAAGAAATGATGGTTTTTATCAATTTATGACTTTAATTTCTGAAAGATCGTACATGAATGAGATTGCAAGGGATCCTAAAAGCTACAAAAAATAAAAGATGAAATTGACTACTTTGAAAAATATAAAGATCCAATAAAAGTAGCAAAGAAACTTCCAATCATATCACAATTATCTTTATTATTTCCTTTAATTAAAACATGTAGAAAAAGCAAATTACAAGTATTAGAATTAGTAAATATGTTTCAATTTATGGACAGTAATGGATTAAATTTATACAGACAAAATAATGTTAATATACATACAAATAAAACAGATGTTTATGCCATTTATGAATTTGAAAATATGAGAACAGAAGAACAATTGCCTATCAATGAAAAATATTATTATCAATTTGAAAAAAGACCCTTTGTACATCATAAATTAAATACAAACTTATGTGACAGTATTGATAATTTTCCAACAAATAATGATATTTTAATAATGAATATAAATATTTATGAGTACAAAAATAGAGAATATTCTGAATATAGAAATGTCATTAGTCATCTTTATATTTTAAATAGTCTGCCAAAATTATTAAAGAAAAAAGGTCATTTTATATTTTCATATAGAGAAATAAATTTAAAATTGACTCATGACTTGTTAAAAATATTGTCATATTTATTCAAATCAGTAAAAGTTATTAAAACTAAATATCATAATAAATTTTATCCATATAAGACAATTTTTGCAAGAAAATATAGAATGCCAGATATTGATTTGTCAGTTTTGACAAGGTCGATTGAAGAATTAAATAGTAATTGTAGTTTTGATATTACAGAAAAAAAGTTGCAAAGTGTATTAAATACTACTGTTGATAATGACATAAATAAAATTAGAATTCACGATCTAAACCTATCAATAGAATTTATGAAAACTATTTTTGACAAAATGAAAGATATTAATAAAATTCCATTGTATCAACAAGAAGCAAAACTAAAAGCAATAAATTTATATGAAATGATGAAAATTCCGGTTCCAATAATTTATTTATTTGATAAAGAACAACTAAGTGAATTATTTTATCAACCAAAAGAATTGAAAATAGTATTGTCAAATGATAAATGTAATGATAATATGTCAATAAAAGAAGTTACAAAACAATCACATAAGTTTGAAAATACTTTATTTATGGCAAAAAGACAAATCGACGATCTAGGTGATATTAAACATTATAGTTACATAACTGATTTATTTAAAATAAGCAATACATCAATTAAACCAATCGCACAAAAAATAACAAAATATCGAATATCACAGGCATTTCTAAAAATGTGTGAAATATTATATAATGTAGAGTTGATTGATAAAAATGATATAAATGTGTTTCACGTATGTGAGGCCCCAGGGCAATTCATATTGGCTTTCACAAGATATTGTGAAAAACGCAATATAAATTACAATTGGAAAGCAACAACATTACGAAATGGTCTGGGTGATACTTATGGACTAATCAAAAATAATCAAGATAAATGGAAATTTGGAAAAGATGATACAGGCGACATTACAGTTATTGACAATATATTAAATTTTGCAGAAGAAAAGTTTGATATATTGACAAGTGATTGTGGTTTACCAACTGTGGATTTTGGATTTCAAGAAGAAGAATTATTAAAAATCAACTTTTGCCAACTAACAACAATATTGTTATGTTTAAAAGAAAATGGAAATTGTTGTTTTAAAACTTTTTTGCCAATTGTATATCCATTAAACCTATCGATCTTCCAAATTTTTTATGAATCTTTTGAAAAAGTAATTTATTATAAACCAACTCTAAATCCAAGTTCAAGCGAAATTTATGTCATTGGAATCAAATATAAACAAATCAATGAAAAAACAAAAGAATTATTATTAAATTCGATAAGAAATTTTAATCCAAAACTATGGCTACATGATTCGCTTAATTGTTCTTTTATTAAGGCACATTTTGATGCAATAGATAAATGTATCAATAACACAATAAAATCAATATATAGGTCAATCATATCCTATTATTATTACAATCCTATAAAACATAGCGAACTGCTTAAAAAATCACAAAGAAAAGATACACAAGAATGGATAAATAAATATTTGAATTAATTGTTATTTTTATATTATAACAACATTTAATATTGTTATAATATATACATGAGTATGAATCAAGATCCTGCACTAACTATTGCAAGAAAGGCTTTGGAATTGGCTGGTAGATGTGTGACAACTTCAGTTGCATCATCAAATATGTTATTATCAACGGTAAATGATTCAAGTGCAATTTACATTAATGCAAATGGTGGAACATTAGAAACTATTAATATTATATCTGAAAAAGGAGAGTCAACAATGGGTGAGGAGCGTGATGCATCTATACAAATCACAAGTTATAAAGGTGGTGTGGGAATTGCATCTTTTGCAAATAAAAGCAATTCTGTTTTTATAAAAACATTAGGAGGGACATTGGATACCATTACAATAGTTTCAGAAAAAAGTGAATCAGTATTAAATATGGATACAGATGCATCAATTCAATTCACAAGTATGAAAGGAGGTATAGGCGCATACGCATCTGTTAATGATTCGGCAGCAGTAAGTATTATTGTTGATGGAGGTGATGACACTGGAATATTTATCTCAAATCAAGCAGGAAATTCAGGTGAATCAGTTAATATGAATTCACAGCTTGGTGGTATTTTAATAGATGCATATACAGACACAACAATAAATGCAAAAACTGGTGCAGTGACAATAACTGGTGGTGTAAATAGTGATGTAGGTCATTCTTTTGCACCAACAATATATATACATGCAAATGGTGGTACACAAGAAACAATTAAACTTCATTCATCACTTGGAACAATACCAAATTCAATATTGTTACTTTCAGAAAAGGGTGGAGTCACATTGGCGTCAAAATGTCCTTCAGTAGACACTGGATTGCAAAATCTTGGCAGACCGTATGGAAGATGGATTCCGCCCATTGTTTCAGGAGCATCTGGAAGTAGCAATGGTTTGTTCACATTGAAATGGGAATTTTATATTGATCTAAATGAATTACACTCTGGTGGAGATTCAGGGGACATTATTGGAAGCAATAATGCATCAGCATGTAATTTTGGTCAATATGATTCATCAATTATGGGACAAGTTGTAGGAGGAACAATTCTGTGTCTGCAAACACCTGCGGGTGGCGACTCTAATATTGATGTGTATTGTGCAGCGGAATCCACAGGAGCAGAGGGTTCATCTATAGCCGCTTTGACTGAAACCAGACTATTAAATCATGGTGAAGCATGGACAGCAGGTCAGATAGACGCATTAGATGTTTCAGGAGTGACATCTGGAAAATATCTTTATTTTGTTGGACAGGACGGTAATGATGCATTATATACAGCCGGAAGATTCTTATTGACATTTTATTGTGTGAGAGACATAGAATTATATTATGGATAATTTAGTGTTTTATTTGATATTTTATATAAACTTAATTTATATAAAATGTCTGAAAGTTTAAATGGGTCGGCACTTAATATAGCACGAAAAGCATTGGAAATTGCTGGCAAAGTGGCGTTAAATACTGTTTCCGGAGGTGGAGGAACTGTCACAAATCAATTATTGTCAACTGGAAACTCTGCAAATTCAATTTATATTTATGCGAATGGCGGAACAGAGGAATCTATTGGCATAATATCTGAAAAAGGCACTGAAAATGCAATAGATATTGAAAGTATGAAAGGTAGAGTATTTATTACATCAAAGGCAAATTTCCAAGAATCTATATATGTTGTTGCAAATGGGGGAACATTGGAGTCTGTCAGAATTGAATCACAAAATGGTACAAATGTTGGTGATGATGCAAGTGTCTTGATAAATAGTTATGTTGGCGGAATCACTTTATCAAGTTCGGCAAATCAACAGTCGGCGATCTATGTACATACAAATGGTGGAACAGAAGAATCAATTGTACTCAGAAATGAAAAGGGAACTAGCGGTGCAATCATATTACAGGCAGATAAAGGAAGTGTGATTATAGAATCAAAACAAAATGATACTAAATCAGTATATTTAAAATCAAATGGAGGCACAAATGAACAAGTATTAATAGAGTCATTGCAAGGAGATTCTGCAATATCTGATCATAACAGTATTCAATTAACTTCTGTAGCGGGAGCTATAGGATTAACATCAAATTATTCAGGTGATGAAAAACAAACTGCAATAGAGTTACATACTAACGGCAGTGATAATACTGTAATCAAAATACATGCAGAAACAAGTACTGCAACTGCAGGTAGTGATGATAGTGAAAATGCAAGTGTGCAACTTTACAGCGATGTTGGCGGCATAGGTTTATATTCTGGCATAAATGCAAGCAGATCAATAAGAATGTTGACAGATGGTGGCACAAATGCAAGTATTGAAATAGTGAATCCCACTGGAGAAGGAGATGCAATTAAATTGACTGCTACCAATGGCAATATTGCGATGAATTCTACTAAGGGTTCAATTGGATTATATACTGAGGCAAATGCAAGTAATTCAATATATTTACATACAAATGGTGGAGAGAATGACACAATAAAGTTATATTCACAAGCAAGCACCGTGGCTGGAGGTGGCGATGCGGGGGATATTGGAAGTATTATGTTGTATAGCGAATTAGGATCAATTGGTATGTATTCAGGTGCAGATTCATCTGATGCAATTCGCATATGTGTAAATGGAGGTGGAAGCAGTACAATTAATATGCGAAATGAAACTGGTTCTGGAGATGCAATAACAATAACTTCTGTTTATGGCAACACAAGAATTAGTTCATCATGTGCAGGAATATCATTGACATCAAACATGAATATGGCAGATTCACAAAATATAACACTAAGAGCAGAAGGTGGTATATATGAACAAATTTTAATTGAATCATTACAAGGTAGAATTACTGATGATGGTGCTGGAACAGCAAGTATTCAATTGTCTAGCTATTGTGGTGGTGTAAGTATATATTCAGGATACAACGATGTGAATTATGCACATTCTATTTATCTACATTCAAATGGAGGAGCTGGAGAATCAATATGCTTATATGCAGAGAAAGGTGAAACTATTGATGATGGAAGTGGTCAGGCAAGCATAATATTAAAAAGTGATTATGGGGGTGTCAGTTTATTAAGTAATTCCAATAATGCAAATGCTATCAGACTACAAGCAAATAATGAAACGAATTCAGGAATAAAACTGGTGGGAGGAAACATTTCTTTAAACACAATTTCGAACAATACCAAAACAATATATTTAAATACAAATGGAGGCGTAGACAACACAAGTGAAAATATCACATTAGAATGTACAAATGGAACAGAAGACAATGCAATTGAATTAATTTCATCAAAAGGAGGAATTACATTAGATGCATCATCTGTTGTGACAGTCACAAAAGGAATGGATGTTGGTGGCAATGTACAAATAACTGGATCATTGACTAACAAAATTAATTTAATAAAAATAACTGGTTCAATGTCATTGTCTTCTGGAGATTCCGGATCAACATTATTAAATATCTCAGGTGCTGGTGCTGGTGTGACACTTCCATCTGTATCTGAAGGTGGTTATTTTAAATTTAAATGTTATAATGGAAATGCTTTTATTATAGCTGGTCCAGACATTGGAAAATTAACACCTAGATTAACAACTATTTTGAATGATGGCACAGTATCTTCATTACCTGTCATGATTAGTCCGGCAACAACTATTTATGTGTCAAATTACCATCCTGCTTCCGTTACAATCGAATGTATTTCTGACAATTCGCAGTGGTATGTAATTGGATTTGGAATAAGTACAGATAATAATTCAATATTCGCAATTGACCCACCACTTGAAGCATAAGTTTGTCTATTTTTATTTTTTATTTCCATAGTTTATTTTATAATTTATGGAAACTTTACAAAAATTTGTTAATACAAAAGATTATGTAGGATTTGAAAATTATATAAAAACACTAGACAAAACATCTGAATTTTATTATTATGCATATGGAATTTATTATTATTTAAAAGGGGAATTCATTAAGGCACATGATTATTTTGTTATATGTACGAAAAAAAATAAAGAAAATCTGGAGTATAAAGGAAAATTAATTGAAGTTAATTATAAATTAAAAAAATATGATGATGTAATAAAATTATGCAAAGAATATTTAGAAAAACAAGAAAGCAATATGTCTGTTATGTTTGCATTAGCTGAGGTATATAATTTAAAGATGTCGTATAGACAGGCATATGAATTTTTTTTGAAATGTTTGAATGCAAACCATAATAGACTTCAATGCACAGAAAAATTAGTTCACTTGTGTCATAATTTAGGTTATACAGATCAGTTGCATAAATTTTGCAAAGATTTTATTAATTTGACTGATGATATTGAAAGAGAATATATATATAGAATTGTTGATATGCTAACAATAAATCCAAAAATGACATCAATTGAACAAATTTTGGCAGATAGAACAACATTTGCAAATAATTTAGATAAGTTGTTAAAAATGGAAATAAAAATAAGTAATGCTGATTATTTAATTTCTCCATGGTCACTAAAATTAGGGTTTCCATTGTCATATCATCATATTAACAATAGAGATATATTGATGAAATTGTCAAAATTGTATAGACAAATATGTCCAGAAATAAATTATATTGCTGAACATTGCAAAGAATATAAAAAACATGATGGTAAAATTAGAGTGGGATTTATATCATCATTTTTTAGAGATCACTCTGTTGCAAAAGACAGAAGAGGTGTTATGCGACTGCTAGACAGAAATAAATTTGATGTATTTGTCATATTTGTTTCTCAGACTGATGATACGATAGCAAAAGAAATTTGGAATTATGGAAATGCTGTATTATTAGATCCATCACTTAAAAAAGGAAAAACACAAATAGAGTCACTTAAATTGGACATATTGGTATTTCCGGAAATAGGAATGAACATGTCAACATATTTATATTCACATATGAGACTTGCACCAATTCAAATAAATGCATGGGGTCACTCAGATACATCAGGAGTTGACACCGTTGATTATTATATGTCAAGTAAATTGTATGAAGTTGATGATTATGAAATTGCAAAAACACATTATTCAGAAAAATTAATATGTCTTGACAGTTTATGCACTTATTACGTCAATCCAGTTAAATTTTTGAAGGAACATCCGAAACAAAATCCGAATATCACTAGTGTGTTGGCTAATAAGAATATATATGTTTGCTGTGGATCATTAATTAAATTTCATCCTATAATGGATGATATATTTACAAAAATTCTTGATAAAGACAAAAATGCTATTATATTAATGATAAATGATGGAATAAACAGAGAACATGTTGAAAATAGATTGAAATTAAAATTGAACTCGAAGGATGACATTAGTAGAACAGCATTTATAATGGCTTCATATGATCCTGATTTTTTTACAAGTATATTGCTAAGTGGCAAAGTTATATTAGACACATATCCGTTTGGCGGTTGTAATTCAAGTTTAGAAGCCTTCGCAATTGGAAAACCAGTTGTGACACTTCCTGGGGAATTTATAAATGGCAGATTCACATATGGCTTTTATAAAAAAATGGGAATATATAATCTGATTGCAAAAGACATAGATGATTATGTAGATATTGCATATAAACTTGCAAATGATGAAGAGTATAATAGTAATATATCAAAAGAAATATTAGAGAAATCACCATGTCTTTTTGAAGATATGGATAGCGTATATGAGTGGAATTCGAAATTAGAAGAATTGTATATAAGTTTATAAGTTTATTTTTTTCCCGTTTATAATAATATTATTATGAACAGTGATACCATTACAGAAAAATTCGACAGATTAGTTAATTGGGTAAGAACAAACGGAGGTTATGTAAATGACGCATTGTATCTAACTGGAACAAATGAAAATAGGTTTATCTCTTGTAAGACTGATGTGACTCAGAACACAAAATTGTTAGAAATACCTGATAAGTGTTGCATAACAGCTAATACATTTGCAGAAATTGTTCAAAATTGTGATGAAACAGAAAAGAAGATAGATACAAATAAAATAATATTTGCATTATTATATCACATTTCACTGGGCGAATCGTCATTCTATTATCCATATATTTCATTGTTGCCTAAATATGAAGACTATTCATATCATCCAATTTATCAATATAATGATAAAAAATTTGCAGAATGGACAAAAATATCAAAATTATTTGCGGTTACAGTTCAGACTTTAATATATCAAGTTGATTTGATATGGCAAAAGTTACAGGCAAGTACAGTTATACCAAAAGAATACATGACACATGAAAATGTTAAATGGTGTTATATGATAATAAATAGCAGACAATGGTCACACGGATTAGTACCTATTGCAGATTTATTTCAACATAGTGCAAATTCGGGGATGTTATTACACACAGAAAATAATTCAAGCAGACTTGTTACACCAATTAATATAAATGCAGGACAAATTATATATGATTCATATGGGGCACATAATGATATTAAAATGTTAAGTTCATATGGCTTTGTTGATGATATTCAAAACAAAAATTTACATCGTGTTGTGCCATTATCACTTAGTTTAAATGAGGGAACATTGGCCTATGAAAAATTAAGATATACATATGCATCAGAATATATAAATAAACATAAGACTTTTGTACTGTCAAATAAGGGTATCACAGATAATTTAAAACAATTACTAAGAATTGCTTCACTTAGTGACACTGACCTTAAATTGATTGACACAAAAAACAATGATTGGTTTACAAATAAAATTTCACTTGACAATGAATTGTTAGTTTATCAAACAATTTTAAAATTGGTTGAAGTTCAAAGAAAAGATGTGACTGTTGAAGAATTGACATATGCTAAAGAAATATTAAAAACATATACACTTGATTCATTAGAAGCAAAAATTGCATTAGCATGCATTCATTATATTTCTGTGTTGAATGCAACAGTAAAATATGTCATAGCTGAGTGGAATACATTACTTAAATCACCTTTTTCGTACACACTTACATATAATGAAATTGACAAAATATTATCACAATAAACAATATAATGAATAATCTTGATAATGCAGAAAAAAAATATATGGAAGGAACAAAGTTTGATAATCAGGCATTCAATAAGGATTTTGAAAAATATATTCTTGATCAAAAGGCAAAACAGATAGAAGAGGATAATAAAAAATTAAAAGATATGATAAAACAAGAACAAACAAAAAAATTATATCAAATGAGTGTTGGGGATATTTTAGTTGGTATTAAAGATACATGGTTTGGAATATTAGATGACGTATTGGCTTTCAGATTTTCTTATGACATATTTTTAAAATATAACAGATTGTTCTTTATTGGTCTCACACTTATTATAATTGCACTTTTGATATTACTATATAATTTTGTGACAAACAAATCAGATGATGATACAAATGATGAAAAAAATAGAAACATAATTGAAATTCATCATATTTATAAAATGGATGAAAAAGATAAAATAGATAATATTGAAAAGATGCCAGAGAAAAAGATGATTAAAAAAATAACAGAAGCTAATAAAAATAAAGTAGAACAACCTAATGATCAAATAGAACAACCTAATAATAAAATAGAAAAACCCAATAATAAAATAGAAAAACCCAATAATAAAATAGAACAGCCTGACGGCAATATATCACAGGAGTGATGATTGTGAATTTAAAAGAGTTCCTGCATCTGGATATTCAATAACATTCAGATCATTTGTTGGATATATTCTGTATTTATGTCTTGGGGCATTTTTTATAAATTTTTTTAATTTTGCTTTTGAATATTCTTTTGTAAAAACTTTTATTATATCTTGTTTTTCATTTATAATAAATTTGCGAACTGTATAATCATTTGTCAATTTATTTTTTATTCCACATATTTGATAATATGATGACTTTTGGGGATCTGGATTATAACACATGTCCGGATTGCTTTTTGCAAAATTAAATCTTGCTTTATCCATAAATATTTATATTAAAATAAATCATTAGAATTTCCAATACCATCATATGTGTTTTTAGGAATGTAACCAATGTCAACATTTATTATATCTGATCTATAGCCATTTTTATAAATGTTGTTTCTATATTTATAATATGTTTCGTCAAGATAGTTATTTAAAATAAATTCAAGTCTTTCTAATGCATTTTGTAATTTTTCATCAACATCTCTATTTGACGGAAGTGATATTGCAAGACTTGCTAGGGAATTTAAAGCATCTCTTTTTTTCATGAGTAATGACGAATAAAGATATCCATTATAAATATTTGACATTTCATTTTCATTTCTTATTGTCATAAAATCATTTATTGAATTAACCATGTCGATAAATACTCTTGGATTGTAATAATAAAAATCCTGTATACTAAAAATAAAGTCTAATAGTTCATTATTATTTTTTATATGAATACTGTCTGGTTTTAACATATCTTGTTTTATTTCGATATTATTTTTTGTTTCCAAAATCTTTTCATCAGTGTAATCTCTTATTATGAAGTATAGTATGATTGCTATGCCAAACCCAAATAATGTTCCAAGTGTCACATTTTGATATGTGAAATATATTATGACAGAAATAAACAATAAACCATAAATAAATAATTTCTGTTTTTGTTCGTTATCGATATTCATATATTAAAAGGTAATAATTAAAAATTTGAATTCATTAATTCATATTGATTTATTGTTGATAATATTATTAACAATGGACAACTTAGATGGTTTTAAATCTTTGTGTGATTTAGAACCCATGTTTGATTGTAATGATAGAACTGTTTTTAAACAATGTGGAAATTGCATTGTAATGTTGGAAAAATTAGAAGATACTTTGACAAATGAATCAAGAAGCAATATTATTGATAGACGTTATGCAAAATTTAGAGCAAATAAATTATTAGTAAAAAAAATTGTCGATGTAACTACTTTAGAAGAATTAGACAAAGTTTATAATTTTCTTCTTGGGTCGAAATTTAATGGAAAGATGAAATACACAGTCGGACAGATTGTCAGTGTTGATGATTATGACACAGATTTAGAAACAGTATGTTCAACTGGCATTCATTATTTTTTAACATTAGAAAGAGCATATCGTCATTTATGTAAAAAATCAATCAACAATGGAATTTATGTTTATTGGTTTCCAAATGGACAAAAATTTGCAGAATGTAGTGTAGTTGATGGAAAATTTGATGGTAAATATGAAGAATGGTATGAAAATGGACAAAAGAAAATTGAGTGTAATTATATTAATGGAAAAACTTATGGCAAATATGAAAAATGGTATCCATCAGGACAAAAATGCAAAGAATGTAATTATATAAACAACAAATGTCATCATCGATATGAATCATGGCACGCAAATGGAAAGAAGAAAAGAGATTGTAACTATGTATATGGTGAATTAGATGGAAAATATGAATCATGGTATAAAAATGGAAAAAAGAAAAAAGAATATAGTTGTGTTGATGGAAAAGTACATGGTATTTATAAAAAATGGTCAGAATGTGGGAAATTAATATCATATAAGTATGTTATAGAATACATATATAATAAAATGGATAAATATGACAGAGATTTAAAAACAATTTAAATATAGTTATTATAATTACAATATGAATGAATTAGAGAAGTTAAAAGTTAAAATCGGAACTTGTGATGATAAAACTGTTTATAATAAATGCAATAGATATATCCTAATATTAGAAAAATTAGAAGATACTTTGACAAATGAATCAAGAAGCGATGTTGTTGATAAATATCATGCACAATTTAAAGCAAATAAATTACTTGTCAAAAAAATTATTGATGTTGTAACTTTGGAGGAAAAAGATAGATGTGACAGTCATTCACTTGGATCACATTTATCATCTATGGGAATCAGTAATAAAATAATATACAAAACAGGAAAAGAATACATAGCTGGGCAAATTTTAGAAAATAGTAATACAGATTTCAGCCTGCCATACCCAATAGGAGAGACATATTATTTGACTTTAGAAAAAGCATATTTTAATGTTATAAATACAAAGCTGCGTAGAAATGGAAAAAATTATAGTTGGTATGATAATGGACAAAAACGTGAGGAATATACCATTATAGATAAAAAAATAAATGGCAAATATGAAGAATGGTATGAAAATGGTAAAAAACGAAGGGAATGTAATTATGTGAATGACAAACTAGATGGAAAATATGAAGAATGGCATGAAAATGGTAAAAAAAAGATAAAATGTGTCTATGTTGATGGAAATGTAGTGGGTAAATATGAAAGATGGTTTCCGGATGGAACAAAAGATCAATATTTATCACATAATTAAAATATAAAAATTGAAAAATGAAAATATAAAAGCAATACATATGATTATTATGTTGACCCAAAATGGACAAGTTAAAAATTGCACTTGCATCTTATTTAACAGACAATAAATATGTATATTGGAAAGTTGTCAATTGTATTGTCGTATTAGAAAAGCTTAAAAACACAATAACAAATGAATCAAGAAGTGATGTGATGTGTAAAGAATATGCTTTGTTTAGAGCAAATCAATTGTCTGTTGTAAAAATTATTGATATTATGACTCAAGAATCATTTAATGGAATAAAGAAGAGACGATATTATGAGGTTGGAGAAATTGTTGAAGATTATGATTATGACGAAAATGTAAATGATGTACACTCAAATGGAATATTTTATTTTTTGAGATTAGAACCAGCTTTCTATTATAATAAAAAAGTAGATGATAATGAAACATATGTTCAATGGTATGATAATGGACAAAAGAAACTTGAATGCACCTTATGTGATGGTATGGTTCAAGGAAAATCATTTATATGGCATAGAAATGGAGTCAAATATGCAGAATATAACAACATTGATGGAAAATTAGAAGGCAAATGTTTAGAATGGTTTGATGATGGAACTTTGTCTATTGAGTGGAATTTTAAAAATGGTCTCAAGAATGGCATCGAATGCCATATGCATGAAAATGGAAAAAAGAAATTTGAATGTACATATGCAGATGATAAAAAAAATGGTAAATATGAAGAATGGTATGATGATGGAAAAATGAGAACAGTAACAGAGTATAAAAATAATATGCGTCATGGAAAACATATTCACTGGCTTCCAAATGGCGACATAAAAATTGAATGTCACTATGAAAATGGTAAAATGATAAAAAATTGAAAAAATATCATTATATCATTTAATACAAATATAATAGACAAAAATGGAAAAATTAGACAGACTTAAATCATTGTTTAAAAACACTGATAAAACTGTTTATAAAAGATGCAGAAATTGTATTGTTATGTTGGAAAAATTAGAAGATACTTTGACAAATGAATCAAGAAAAAATATTGTCAATAAGCTTTATGCAAAATTTAGAGCGGATAAATTGCTTGTTAAAAAAATTGTTAATATTAGAACTTTAAAAGAATTGACTGAAGTTACTAATTTTGTATTTGAGTCAAATTTTAATAACAAATTGAAATATGTGGTTGGACAAATTGTTAGTGTTGATAATTATGATATGAATTTAGAAACAGTCTGTTCCCAAGGCATCCACTATTTTTTAACATTGGAAAGAGCCTATTATCATTGCAATAACACAATTAAAAATGGACTTTTTCTTATGTGGTTTGACGATGGTCAACAACTAGAAAAATCAAATTTTATTGATGGAAAACTCAACGGTAAACATGAAAAATGGCATCATAATGGACAAAAAAATGTAGATGCTAATTATGTAAATAATAAATTAGATGGAAAATATGAAGAATGGTTTGAAACTGGTCAAAAAAAATGGGAAAAAACTTATGTCAGAGGCAAATTAAACGGAAAATGTGAATCATGGTATGAAAATGGTCAAAAAGAAACGGAATGTGACTATATTGAGAACAAATTAAAGGGAAAACGTGAATCATGGTATGAAAATGGTCAAAAAGGAATCGAATGTAACTATATTGAGGGCAAATTAAACGGAAAATTTGAAGAATGGTATAAAAATGGTCAAAAAGCAATCGAATGCAACTACATTGAGGACAAATTAAATGGAAAAATCGAAGAATGGCATGAAAATGGTGTTAAATATGTTGATGCAGAATATTATTATGGAAAATGCAAATTTTATAATTCTTGGAATGAAAATGGAATACCTTTGTGAAAATTGAATAATATTCATCATATTATTATTTCTTTATTAAAATAAAAGAATAATGACTTTAATTAAAATATTGGAAATTTGCAAAATATATATTGAAGATCCCTCATATGTCTATAAAAAATGTAATAATTGTATCGTCATATTAAAGAAAATAAAAGACACTTTGACAAATGAATCGAGAGATAATGTTGTTGACAAAAAATATGCAAAATTTAGAGCAAATAAGTTGTACGTTGAAAAGATTATTAGTTGTGACTCTTTAGAAGAATTAAAACAAATCAAAAATTCAATTCATAAAGAAAAGGAATTAAATTATATTGTTGGTGAAATTGTCGAAGTAGAAAATTTTGATAAAGATATAAATATAATATGTTCAAGAGGCATTCATTATTTTATGACAATCGAACAAGCATATTATTATGCAATGGATTTGTCTAATTTTACTGGAGAATATAAGCACTGGTATGAAAATGGTGTAATGATGGTACAATATAATCTTATTGATGGAAAATTAAATGGATTGTATCGACAATGGCATTATATAGGACAAATATTCAAACAATGCGAATACATAAATGGTAAAAAGAATGGAAAATTTTATCAAAAACATTACAATGGAGAAACAGAGATAGAATGTGAATATATTGACGATGTATATCATGGAAAATATGAAAGCTGGCATATAAATGGTGTAAAATCTGTTGATGCAGAATATAATTATGGAAAATGCAAATTTTATAATGCTTGGAATGAGAAAGGCAAACCATATAAATGAAACTTAAAAATTGAAAAAAATTAAATTTGTCAATATAATATTCAATATATATTATTACAATGACACTCATTGAGATAATTAAAAAGTGTGAACGTTACACAAGTTCAACTGATTATAGATATAAAAAATGTGGTAACTGTATTGTCATTTTGAAACCATTGCCAGATACAATAACAAATGAAGAAAGATTGCATAAATCTTATGATAATAGATATAGAATTCCGATAAATGATAAATATGCGCAATACAGAGGCAACAAATTTTATGTTGAAAAAATTATTGATATTGATACTTTAGAAGATGTTTCACAAGTTGTAAATAGTTGTTATTCCAAAAAAATAAAATATGTTGTCAATCAAATTGTCGAAACAATATTTGATGAAGAGAAGCATAAGGTATTGGGAGGTGGAATTCACTATTTTAAAAATATTATACCAGCATACTATTGGCAAAATGATGTTAAAAATGGAAAATATTTAAGCTGGAATGAGGATGGAGGATTAATTAAAAAATGTGTATATAAAAATGGAAAGTTAGACGGTAAATATATGGAATTTTATAATGATGGAAGAGCAAAGAAAATATGTAATTATAAGAATGGCGTGTTTGATGGAAAATATATTGCATATAATGAACATGGTGGAGTTATGATGAAATGCGAATATGTTAATGGTCAGTGTATTGTTGATAAATCTGTTATGGAAAAGAAAAATTGAAAATATGACATTTTGTGTCATATTTATTTATGATAAAAAAGAACACTGTAAAAATGGGTGATAAAGTAGAGATTTGTGGAAAATATTATTGCAAAAATATTACTAAACTTGATTTGTCATGTAAAGATTTAACAGAAATACCTGCAAATATTAAATGCTTGACAAATTTGGAAATTTTGATTTTATGTTTTAACAAATTAACAGAAATAAAAGAAAATATATTTGATAATTTGACAAATTTGAAAACTTTGAATCTAAGTTACAATAGATTAAAAGAAATAAAAGAAAATACATTTGACAAATTAACAAATTTGAAAAAATTATATTTAAGTAGCAATAAATTGACAGAAATACCTGCAAATATTAAATACTTGACAAATTTGCAAACTTTGGATTTAAGCAACAATAAATTAATAGAAATAAATGATGATACATTTGACAGATTAACAAATTTGCAAACTTTAGATTTAAGCAGTAATATATTAACAGAAATAAAAGAAAATACATTTGGCAGATTGACAAATTTAGAATTTTTAGATTTAGAAGACAATCAATTGACAGAAATAAAAGAAAACACATTTAATGAATTGGCATATTTGCGAACTTTAGATTTAGGCTTCAATAAATTGACAGAGATAAAAGAATTTACATTTAATAGACTGATAAGTCTGGCAGAGTTGTATTTAACTAATAATGAATTGACAGAAATAAAAGAAAACACATTTGATAGATTGACAAATTTGCAACAGTTGTGGTTGGATGATAATAAATTAAAATCTTTGCCATTATCAATTTTGAATTGCAGAAGATTACGTGGATTACATTATGAAAATAATCGAGATATTACAATAGACATTAGAATTCAACGATTCATAAATAGAATGAAAAATTACAATAATCATGGAATCTTTAATGATTCTCAAAATGTCCATTCATCAAGCATTCAAGAATCGGTAAAGGAATCAATAAACAATCTCATGAAAGACCCTTACACTTGTGAAAAAGAATTCATTATTGAAACCATCTTGCCATATAATTTAAAATGCATTCCTTCTTTACTATCTTATTTAGATGATAAAGATTATCACTCGACTCTTTTATTAACGTTTTATGAGGTATTTGTGAAGGTTTTTGGAAGGATTTCGAACAGTCCACATAAAGAAGAATTAATGAGACGTTTAGATGAAGAAATGATGGAATCAGAGTGTAAATGTTTTACTGGTAGAATAACGAGACTTGTGAATGTTCTTAATGGGTTTTATGAAGATATTCAAATCACGATCTCAAATAATGAAAGAATAAGTGCAATTATCCTATCGACTTTAGATGGACAAGAGATGAGTGATGAATTAAGAGAAATTTGTAGAGCAAAATTAAAAGACATTGGAATAGAAGACGAAGAGATAGAAGTATGGCTAAGATAAAAAATTGAAAAATATGACATTCTGTGATATATTTATTTATAAGAAAAAAGAACACTAAAAATGGGTGATAAAGTAGAGATTTGTGGCAAATATTTTTGCAAAAATATTATTGAACTTAATTTGTCATGTAAAGATTTAACAGAAATACCTGCAAATATTAAATATTTAATGAATTTGAAAATTTTGTTTTTATGGTTTAATAAATTAACAGAAATAAAAGAAAATACATTTGATGGATTGATAAATTTAGAAAAGTTGCACTTAGCAAAAAATCAATTAACAATAATAAAAGAAAATATATTCGATAAATTGGTAAATTTAAAATCGTTAAATTTAAATGGCAATCAATTGAAAGAAATAAAAGAAAATACATTTGACAAATTGATAAATTTGCAAAATTTGGATTTAGGATTTAATCAACTAACAGAAATAAAAGAAAATACATTTGATAGTTTGATGAATTTGCAAATTTTATATATTTATAATAATGGATTAAGGAAAATAAAAGAAAATACATTTGACAGTCTGGCAAATTTGCAGAGGCTGTGTTTAACTAATAATAAATTAACAGAAATAAAAGAAAATACATTTGACAAATTGATAAATTTGAAAAATTTGGATTTAGGATTTAATCAACTAACAGAAATAAAAGAAAATACATTTGATAAACTGACAAATTTAACAGAATTGTGTTTATACGACAATAAATTAACAGAAATAAAAGAAAATACATTTGATAGATTGACAAATTTAACACAATTGCATTTATACGATAATGAATTGACAGAAATAAAAGAAAATACATTTGATGGATTGACAAATTTAAAAGAGTTGAATTTAAATGGAAATCAATTGAGAGAAATAAAAGAAAATACATTTAATAAATTGACAAATTTGCAAACTTTAGATTTGAGCGACAATAAATTAACAGAAATAAAAGAAAATACATTTGTCAGATTAACAAATCTGAAATATTTATATTTAAATAGCAATCAATTAACAGAAATAAAAGAAAATACATTTGGCAGATTGACAAATTTGAAATATTTATATTTAAGTGACAATCAATTAACAGAAATAGAAGAAAAAGCATTTGATGGATTGACACATTTGAGATGTTTGAATCTAAGTGGAAATAAATTAACAGAAATAAAAGAAAATACATTTTGCAGATTGACAAATCTGCGAGATTTGTATTTAAATAATAATAAATTAAAATCTTTGCCATTATCAATATTAAACTGCAGAAGATTACGCACATTAAATTATGAAAATAATGGAGATATTACAATAGACATTAGAATTCAACGATTCATAAATAGAATGAAAAATTACAATAATCATGATCTCTTTAAAGATTCTCAAAATGTCCATTCATCAAGCATTCAAAATTCGGTAAAGGAATCAATAAACAATCTCATGAAAGACCCTTTTACTTGTGAAAAAGAATTTATTGTTGAGTCTCTTTTGACTTATAAGTTAAATTGCATTTCATCTTTACTATCTTATTTAGATGATGAAGCTTATCACTCGACTCTTTTATTGACGTTTTATGACGTGTTTGTGAAGGTTTTTGGAAGGATTTCGAACAGTCCACACAAAGAAGAATTGTTGAGACGTCTAAATGAAGAGATGATGGAATCAGAGTGTAAATGTTTTGCTGGCAGAATAACAAGACTTGTGAATGTTCTTAATGGGTTTTATGAAGATATTCAAATCACAATTTCAAATAATGAAAGAATTAGTGCAATTATCCTATCGACTTTAGATGGACAAGAGATGAGTGATGAATTAAGAGAAATTTGTAGAGCAAAACTGAAAGATATTGGAATAGAAGATGAAGAGATAGAAGTATGGCTAAGATAAAAAATTGAAAAATATGACATTTTGTGATATATTTATTTATAAGAAAAGAACACTGTAAAAATGGAAGATAAAGTAGAGATTTGTGGAAAATATTATTGCAAAAATATTACTAAACTTGATTTGTCATGTAAAGATTTAACAGAAATACCTGCAAATATTAAATACTTGAATAATTTGCAAACTTTATATTTTAGCAATAATAATTTGACAAAAAAAGAAAATACATTTGATAGTTTGACAAATTTGCAAGCTTTAGATCTAAGTAGAAATAAATTAACAGAAATAAAAGAAAATGCATTTGACAGTCTGACAAATTTAAAAGGATTGTATTTATATGGCAATTATATGACAGGAATAAAGGAAAATGTATTTAATAAATTGACAAATTTGACAGAGTTGTCTTTATGTATTAATAAATTAACAGAAATAAAAGAAAATGTATTCAATAGTTTGACAAATCTACAAACTTTGCATTTAAATGAAAATGAATTGAGAGAAATAAAAGAAAATGCATTTGACAGTCTGACAAATTTAAAAGGATTGTATTTATATGGCAATTATATGACAGGAATAAAGGAAAATGTATTTAATAAATTGACAAATTTGACAGAGTTGTCTTTATGTATTAATAAATTAACAGAAATAAAAGAAAATGTATTCAATAGTTTGACAAATCTACAAACTTTGCATTTAAATGAAAATGAATTGAGAGAAATAAAAAAAAATACGTTTGATAGATTGACAAATTTGAAAACTTTAAATTTAAGTCGCAATCTATTGACAGAAATAGAAGAAAATATATTTGATAGCTTGACAAATTTGAAAAGGTTGGATTTGAGTAGCAATCAATTGACAGAAATAAAAGAAAATACATTTTATAAATTAATAAATTTGAAAGAGTTGGATTTGAGTAGCAATCAATTGACAGAAATAAAAGAAAACACATTTGATAGCTTGACAAATTTAAAAGAGTTACGTTTAGGTTTCAATAAATTGACAAGACTAAAAGACAATACATTTGATAAATTGATAAATTTGGAAGTGTTGGCGCTGTGTTGTAATCAATTGACAGAAATAAAAGAAAAGACATTTGATGGATTGACAAATTTAAAAGAGTTATATTTAGGTAAAAATCAATTAATAGAAATAGAGGAAAATGCACTTCATGTACTGGCAGCTTTGCAAAAGTTGCATTTGGATAAAAATAAATTAAAAGAAATAAAGGAAAATACATTTTGCAGATTGACAAATTTGCAATATTTGAGTTTAGGCAAAAATAAATTGACAGAAATAAATGAAAATACATTTTGCGGATTGACAAATTTGCAATATTTGAGTTTAGGCGAAAATAAATTGACAGAAATAAAAGATAATATAATTAATAGATTGACAAATTTAGAAGAGTTGATTCTATATAAAAATAAATTGACAGAAATAAAAGAAAATACATTTGACCAATTGACAAATTTACGAAATTTATCTTTAGATTATAATGAATTAACAGAGATAAAAGAAAATACATTTGACCAATTGACAAATTTACGAAGTTTGAGTTTAAGCAGAAATAAATTAACGGAAATAGAAGAAAATACATTTAGCAGATTGACAAATTTGTACGAGTTGAATTTAATCGACAATCAATTGAAATCTTTGCCATTATCAATTTTGAATTGCGGAAGATTAGATATATTATGTTATGGAGATAATGAAGATATAATGGTAGACATTAGAATTGAACGTTTTATCGATAGAATGCAAAATTACAACAATCATAAAGTCTTTGATAATTCTCAAAATATCCATTCATCAAGCATTCAAGAGTCTGTAAAGAAATCAATTTACAATCTTATGAAAGACCCTTTCACTTGTGAAAAAGAATTCATTATTGAAACCATCTTGCCATACAATTTAAAATGCATTTCTTCTTTACTATCTTATTTAGATGATAAAGATTATCACTCGACTCTTTTATTGACGTTTTATGAGGTGTTTGTAAAGGTTTTTGGCAGGATTTCGAAAAGTCTACATAAAGAAGATTTAATGAGACGTTTAGACGAAGAGATGATGGATTCAGATTGTAAATGTTTTACTGGCAGAATAACGAGACTTGTGAATGTTCTTAATGGGTTTTATGAAGATATTCAAATTACGATCTCAAATAATGAAAGAATTAGTGCAATTATCCTATCGACTTTAAATGGACAAGAGATGAGTGATGAATTAAGAGAAATTTGTAGAGCAAAATTAAAAGATATTGGAATAGAAGACGAAGAGATAGAAGTATGGTTAAGATAAAAAATCCTAAGCGGATTTTTATACTTTTTTATTTTTGACTTATGTATCGATAGACACATAAGTTAAAAATAAAAAATTGATTTTATAACAGCATATGTTTATTTATATGATAACAGTAAAACAACTATAAAATGGAAAGCAAAATAGAGATTTGTGGCAAATATTATGACAGAGATATTACTGAACTCATTGTGTCGCGTAAAGATTTAACAGAAACAAAAATACCAACAAATATTAAATATTTGATAAATTTGAGATCTTTATATCTAAATTACGCTCGTCTAACGGAAATAAAGGAAATTTTTTTTAATAGTTTGACAAGTTTACAACAGTTAGATTTATGCTTCAATAGATTGGAAGAAATAGAAGAAAATACATTTGATACGTTGGTAAATTTGCAATATTTATTTTTGGGTGGCAATAGATTGACAGAAATAAAAGAAAATACATTTGATGCATTGGTAAATTTGCAAACTTTGTCTTTGCGTGGAAATGAATTGACAGAAATAAAGGAAAATACGTTTGACAGATTGACAAATTTGAAAACTTTAGATTTAAGTTTCAATAAATTAACAGAAATAAAAGAAAATACATTTGATCAATTGACAAATTTGCAAGAATTGTATTTAAACAGTAATAAATTAACAGAACTAAAAGAAAATACATTTGACAAATTGACAAATTTGAATACTTTGTACTTGTATGGTAATGAGTTGGAAAAAATAAAAGAAAATACATTTGATAGATTAATAAATTTGCATAATTTGTATTTGGATAATAATGAATTGACAGAAATAAAAGAAAATACATTTGGAGGATTGGCAGCTTTGCAATATTTAAATTTAAGTAACAATAAATTAACAGAAATAAAAGAAAATACATTTGGCAGATTAACAAATATGCTACATTTAGATGTAAGTAATAATAAATTAAAATCTCTTCCATTGTCAATTTTGAATTGCAGAAGATTACACATATTAAATTATGAAGATAATGGAGATATAATAGTAGACATCAGAATCGGACGTTTTATCGATAGAATGCAAAATTACAATAATCATGCTCTTTTTAATGATTATCAAAATATCCATTCATCAAGCATTCAAGAATCGGTAAAGAAATCAATAGATAATCTTATGAAAGATCCTTTTACTTGTGAAAAAGAATTTATTGTTGAGTCTCTTTTGACTTATAAGTTAAATTGCATTTCATCTTTACTATCTTACTTAGATGATAAAGATTATCACTCGACTCTTTTATTGACGTTTTATGAGGTATTTGTAAAGGTTTTTGGAAGGATTTCGAATAGTCCATATAAAGAAGATTTAATGAGACGTTTAGACGAAGAGATGATGGAATCAGAGTGTAAATGTTTTACTGGCAGAATAACAAGACTTTTAAATGTTCTTAACGGGTTTTATGAAGATATTCAAATCACGATCTCAAATAATGAAAGAATAAGTGCAATTATCCTATTGACTTTAAATGGACAAGAGATGAGTGATGAATTAAGAGAAATTTGTAGAGCAAAACTGAAAGATATTGGAATAGAAGATGAAGAGATAGAAGTATGGTTAAGATAAAAAATTGATTATGTAACAATATATGTCTATTTATTTATAACAAAAAAGAACACCGTAAAAATGGAAAGCAAAATAGAGATTTGTGGCAAATATTATGATAAAGATATTACTGAACTTAATTTGTCACGTAAAGATTTAACAGAAATACCTGTAAATATTAAATATTTAACAAATTTGCAATATTTAAATTTAAATTGGAATAAATTAACAGAAATAAAAGAAAATACATTTGATAGATTGACAAATCTAAAAAAGTTGCATTTAGTATATAATCAATTAACAGGAATAAAAGAAAATACATTTGACAGATTGACAAATTTGCAAACTTTGAATTTAGGTTGGAATAATTTAACAGAAATAAAAGAAAATACATTTGACAGATTGACAAATTTGCAAACTTTGAATTTAGGTTGGAAGAATAATTTAACAGAAATAAAAGAAAATACATTTGATAAATTAACAAACTTGCAAATTTTAAGTTTAGAGAGAAATAAGTTAACAGAAATAAAAGAAAATACATTTGACAAATTGACAAATTTGAACACTTTGTATTTAAGTTACAATAATTTAACAGAAATAAAAGAAAATACATTTGACAAATTGACAAATTTGCAAACTTTGAGCTTAAATAATAATAAATTGACACAAATAAAAGAAAATACATTTGACCGAGTGACAAGTTTAAGATCTTTAACTTTATGTGACAATGGATTGACAGAAATAAAAGAAAATACATTTGATAGATTGACGAATTTACAAAATTTGTATTTAAGTAGCAATCAATTAACAGAAATAAAAGAAAATACATTTGATAGATTGACAAATCTGAAATATTTATATTTAAATAGCAGTCAATTAATAGAAATAAAAGAAAATACATTTGACAGATTGACAAATCTAAAATGTCTACATTTAAATAACAATCAATTAACAAAAATAAATGAAAATACATTTAGCAGATTGACAAATTTGCGAGAATTGGATTTGAGTAATAATAAATTAAAATCTTTGCCATTATCAATTTTGAATTGCAGAAGATTACACACATTAAATTATCAAAATAATGAAGAAGATATCATAGTAGACATTAGAATTCAACGATTCATAAATAGAATGAAAAATTACAATAATCATGGTCTTTTTGCTGATTCTCAAAATATCCATTCATCTAGCATTCAAGAGTCTGTAAAGAAATCAATGGATAATCTAATGAAAGACCCTTTTACTTGTGAAAAAGAATTTATTGTTGAGTCTCTTTTGACTTATAAGTTAAATTGCATTTCATCTTTACTATCTTACTTAGATGATAAAGATTATCACTCGACTCTTTTATTGACGTTTTATGAGGTATTTGTAAAGGTTTTTGGAAGGATTTCGAACAGTCCACATAAAGAAGATTTAATGAGACGTTTAGACGAAGAGATGATGGATTCAGAGTGTAAATGTTTTACTGGCAGAATAACGAGACTTTTGAATGTTCTAAATGGTTTTTATGAAGATATTCAAATCACGATCTCAAATAATGAAAGAATTAGTGCAATTATCCTATCGACTTTAGATGGACAAGAGATGAATGATGAATTAAGAGATATATGTAGAGCAAAATTAAAAGATATTGGAATAGAAGATGAAGAGATAGAAGTATGGCTAAGATGAATATCCCTAACGAAAATTTCATCATTTTAGTTAAAAGGGACTGATCGTCATTACAAAAATTGAAATATAAAACATTTATAATGCATATTTATTTATAAAAATAACAAAACGATTAAGCATGGCTATGCAGACAATTTTCGATATTTTTAACTTGTTATACAGCAATACAAATAAATATGTATTCAAAAAATATGATAAATATGTTATTATGATGTCAAAACTCGATGATACAATTACAAATGAAGATAGACTGTATTTTGTTGTGAATGACAGGACAGGCAATCTGCAAAAGACAGGAATATATCGTAAAGAAACAGCATTGTTTAGAGGCAACAAATTTTTTGTTGAAAAAATAATTGATGTATATACTCTTGAAGAAGTTGATGAAGTCGAACCAGTTTTCCTTCCAAGATATCTGGATGCAAAGCAAGCAGAAGACGCAGAATTAAAATATGTTGTTGGTTCAATTGTAGAAGACAAAGAATATGACACAACTATCAACGATGTATATTCAAAAGGCATACATTATTTTTTGACATTAGAACCAGCATTTTATTATGATTTTGATATAAATAAAATAGAGAATGGTATTTATAAAGAATATTATTGCTATAATGGACTTTTAAGATTTGAATGTCATATTAAAAATGGAAACTTAGATGGTTCATACAAAAGATGGAATGATGATGGAAAGGTGTTAGTCGATAAAGAATATACCAAACCTACATTTGATCATAAATAAAAAATTGTGAAAATGCTAGTCGCATTTTCAGTCTTTTTAATCATATATATTTTCTAAAGAAAATATATATGATTAAAAATTGTGAAATGTTTGTCGCATTTTCAGTCTTTTTTCATTATTCAACACATAGCTTTTACCATATGTTGAATAATAAAAAATTGTAAAATCGCTATTCGCGATTTTATCATTTTTTTATTTATAAATTAGCCCTTCTGGCCAATTTATAAATAAAAAATTGTAAAATCGCTATTCGCGATTTTATCATTTTTTTATTTATAAATTAGCCCTTCTGGCCAATTTATAAATAAAAAAATTGAAAGTTTGACATAAAGACACAATACGTATTATTTATTTATTGACAATGGATTCTATTTATGACATCATCAGACAAAACAAATTGAACAGATTTTCATCAGAATTGCAACACACAACAGATGCAAAGAGGAAGGAAATTATTAAAGCAATTATAAATAAAAATCAAGTGAAGAAGACTGTTGCGGAACAATATAATGAAAAATTAAAAGTTGCAGAACAGTCTCAATTGAAGAAAGAATTTTTTAGATTAAAATCTTTCCAAAAAGAAGAAGTAATAAAAAAATACCTAGAAGAAAAAATGAAAGATAATGTTGATGAGGGTGTAAAAACACTTATGAAATTGTTAGAGGATAAAAAAGTAAAGCCAAAAGATGTTGATTATGATATGGAAAATGCAAAAATTCTAAGCATAAAAGGAATCGATATTGACGATGATGAAGTAAAAATTATAAAAAAAGCAAAAGCTGTTAAAAAGACAAAAGCAGTCAAGAAATCACAAAGGAATAAAAGTGACTCAGAATCGAACTCTGACTCATCTTCTGAGTAAATTTACTTAAGATTTTACATCGTACTTTTTTATATAATGCCAGATATAGAATTGAGTATAGCCAAAAGATTAGCTAATTTAGAAGCACAATTAAAAAATGAAGTTGAAGAAATGAATAAAGAATATAAAAAATATAATTTGAATGTTTCTAATGTTTATGCAGAACTAAATTGTGACACGTTGGATCTCAATGAAAAAAGTGATGATGAATTGTATGTTATATATAGAAAAGTATTTAATAGACAAAGTGTATTGAAAGAAATATATATAAATGAATTGAAAAAACCTGTTACAAAAAAATATGATGATCTAAATGAATTTATGGATTTCATTAGACAAACAATCGAGATGATTCAGCAATATGTATTTAGTAGTGTTTTTGAAGATAATGAATGGTATATTAATTTAGATAAATATTTTAGTACTGATGGTAAAACAAGAAATATTTTAGTTAATACTGTGAAAAATATCCCAATTGATTTTTATAACAATCTAGAACTGTTTATTAATTATTGCAATAATTCAACAAGTAGTTTTGACGTAAAATATAAAGTTATGAAAGATTCAAAAAATCAGATGAGATGGTGTATCATCAAAATTAAAAATAAAGAGATATCTTAATATATTGCCTAGAGACAATTTTACCATTTTTTTATTTGTGGCATTAGAATTTTTCTTAATATATCAAGAAAAATTGTAAAATATTCCTAACGGAAATTTTATCATTTTTTATTTCTTAATTTAGCGAAAGCTAAATTAAGAAATAAAAAATTGAAACCTTAAAATCATTGAAGTATATATTCTCTCAAATAACATCTTTGTCTTTCTTAAGACTATTTTATTACTCTACTCTTGTGCAAAATGGCTTCCAATGCGCTAGAACAGCTTAAGACCATGTGGAGGAAGTATATTGATGATCCAAATTACTTTTATTCCGTACTTTATAATCATAATAATGACATAGAATATGTCTTACTTGCAAAATCAACATCAGAACGCGATTTGACATTTAACGAAACTTATCTTAAAACATCAAATGTAAAATATGTAAAATTAGAAAAAATAATAAGAAAATATGCACCCAATATTGAAAATGAACATATTGAAGTTGATAAAATAACCATTAAAATTGGCGATTTACTGCGAATGGAATATTTTACAAATACTTTGGAAGAAACATATTATAGTCGTTTTGAAATTTTAGATTTAACTGATTATGTAGGTGTCATCAAAATTAAAAGATACAATTTTTATAATTTTTATAATATTTATGATATCAATAAGAATAATGTCACTTGTACTCAATTTGATAATAATAATAATTTACGTTTTAAAGGTATATATGTCGACAAAAGATTAACTATGTCTGAAAACTATACTTATTATCTAAATTCAATGAGAGAAACATATTTTTGGACAAACCGTGAAAGAGACATATGTATCGAGTTTAGAGAAAGTGGTGAACGAAAATCATATCGAGAATTTATAAGTGGCGACATATTGATTAAAGATATTACATATTATAAACATGATATTAAAGATGTAAATAGTCATCACATAGAAAAAGAAACAAATTATCATCCTGATGGCGGCTGGATGTCAGATGAGACAGAATATTATGAAAATGGCCAAATAAAGAAAAAAACAATATGTGACATAAATGGAAATAAATTGACACAAATGGCATATTACGAAAATGGCAATAAAAAAGAAGAATTAATATTTGATTCTGATGGCACAAAAAAGCATATATTATATTATGAAAACAGACAAATAAAGTGTGAATTAATATATAATTCAGATGACTATTTGTTAAAAATGACACACTATTATGAGGATGGTGACATACAGGAATTGATAAATTACAAGGATACCAACAAACATGGAGAATATTATAAGAACAATAGACAAAATAACACAAAATATTATATTGGATATCAAAATGGAATTCTTCATGGAAAAATAAAATGTGTTAAAAATGGAGTGTTAATAAATGATTGTATGTATGAAAATGGAATGCCATTATATAAAAAAACATATTATGACAACGGTGCCAAAAAAATCATAATAGATTTTACTGAGGGAAAATGTGAAAAATATTATCCCAATGGAAATATATTCATGACATATACATTTTATACCGAAAAAAAAGTGTCTGATGATAATGATTATAATTCAGAGATTTTTGGAAATATTGAAAATAATTTAGATATTTTTGGAAATATTGAAAATGATTCCAATTTTGTAATATATCTTGATGGAAAAATCACGATTTACAATTCGAATCAGAATGTCATTGAAACACGCCATTACAGCAAAGGTAAGAAAATTGGCAAATGGATCATATATTCAAATGATGGAAGTAAAATTATAAGAATAGAAAAATATAAAAATGGCAAGTTGCAACATGTTGAAGACCTATGACAGAACTCCATAGAATGTTAATTTTTTGACTTATATAAGTTAAAAAATTGAAATCCATACCACATACCATATATTTATTTATATAAAACAAAATCAAAATGAACAATAAAATTGAGATTTGTGGCGAATATTATGATAGAAATATTACTGAACTCAATTTGAAATACAAAAAATTAAAAGAAATTCCCCCAAATATTAAATATTTGACAAAATTGAAAATATTGAATTTACGTCATAATAAATTGACAGAACTAAAAGAAAATACATTTAGCAAATTGATAAATTTGCAAGAGTTGTATTTAAATGAAAATCAATTAACAGAAATAAAAGAAAATATATTTGACAGATTGACAAATCTACGAACTTTAGATTTGGGTGTGAATAGATTAGCAGAAATAAAAGAACATGTATTTGATAGATTGACAAATCTAAAACATTTATATTTAAATGGAAATAAATTAACAGAAATAAAAGAAACTACATTTGATAGATTGACAAACTTGCAAACTTTGAATTTAAATAGCAATAAATTAACAGAAATAAAAGAAAATGCATTTCATGGTTTGATAAATTTACAAACGTTGTCTTTATGTGGCAATAAATCAATAGAAATAACAGAAAATGCATTTCATGGTTTGACAAATTTGCAAGAGTTGTATTTAAGTGAAAATAAATTAACAGAAATAAAAGAAAATATATTTGATAGTTTGACAAATTTGCGAACTTTAGATTTGGGTATGAATAGATTAGCAGAAATAAAAGAAACTACATTTGATAGATTGATAAATTTGCAAGAGTTGTTGTTGAATAATAATAACTTAAAATCTTTGCCATTATCAATATTAAATTGCAGAAGATTACAATATTTAATTTATCATAATAATGAAATTAATATAATAGACATCAGAATTCAACGTCTCATTGATAGAATGCAAAACTACAATAACCATGGAGTCTTTAATGATTCTCAAAATGTCCATTCATCAAGCATTCAAAAATCAGTAAAAGAATCAATAAACAATCTCATGAAAGACTCTTTTACTTGTGAAAAAAAATTCATTATTGAAACCCTTTTGACTTCAAAATTAGAATGTATTTCATCTTTACTATCTTATTTAGATGATAAAGATTATCACTCAACACTTTTATTAACGTTTTATGATGTATTTGTAAAGGTTTTTGGAAGAATTTCGAATAGTCCACACAAAGAAGAATTGATGAGACGTTTAGATGAAGAAATGATGGAATCAAAGGACAAATGTTTCACTGGCAGAATAACGAGACTTTTAAATGTTCTTAATGGGTTTTATGAAGATATTCAAA
>Ga0214923_10000124_pt1 | contig 113561 bp, 108 predicted proteins | sample LL1510_MetaG_FD_177993 | JGI IMG/M metagenome (GOLD analysis project Ga0214923, IMG submission 177993) | Freshwater microbial communities from Lake Lanier, Atlanta, Georgia, United States - LL-1510 | ecosystem: Environmental > Aquatic > Freshwater > Lake | place: USA: Georgia | collected... | reverse complement strand
GGGAACCTATCTATACAAGGTTCTCAAAATAATTTATAAATTTTATTATAAATTATCTATAACATAAAATGAGAACTTTTAAGGGAGGGTTCGTCCAAGGGAACCGTAGGTTCCCTGGAACGGGAAATGAGTGATTTATCGGTATCCAGGGAACCTATCTATACAAGGTTCTCAAAATAATTTATAAATTTTATTATAAATTATCTATAACATAAAATGAGAACTTTTAAGGGAGGGTTCGTCCAAGGGAACCGTAGGTTCCCTGGAACGGGAAAAGAAATGGGGTCACTTTTTTTTTTTGGACATTTTTAAAATGTCCAATTTTCAAAACCTGGGGGTAAATGTTGGCAAAATATTCATTTTACTTGGGGATGCTTTAAATACCAAAAAAATCATTTTAAATTTGTTAGCATAAAATTTTATTTATTAAATTACAACGAAAAGATTTAGAGAGTTTTTTATTTCCAAGTATATAAAAAATGGAAATAAAAAATTCCCAAAAAAGTCGTAAAATATATGAATGTAAAATTTGTAACTATACATCGTCACGAAAATGGGACTTGGATAAACATAATTTGTCAGCAAAACATATAAAAACTCTGAATTCTGGGAATTTGGAAATAAATGGAAACGCAAAAATCCCAATGAATTATGAATGTAAAGTATGTAAATATATTACGTGGCATAAGGGCGATTTTGTAAAACATAATGCTACAAAACGCCATATAAATATGTCTCTGAATGATAATCCTTTTACTGACAATATACAAATTGTTACAGAAAATAAATGTAATCATTGTAATAAATCATTCTCAACATTAAGTGGTTTATGGAAACACCGTAAGACATGTAAGATAGAACATAAGGTGCCATCAGAAACCCACCCCCATATTCAGGGTACCAAATTAACAGTGGGTTCATCTGATATACCTATTGAATTAATATTGGAAGTTATAAAACAAAGCAAGGAAGTTCAAAATGTTCTCATAGAACAAAATAAAGAATTACAAAAGCAGTTATTAGAACATAGTAATAAATTATTAGAAAAAGATAATCAACTTATAGAACAAAATAAACAAATTTTAGAAATTGCAAAGAAACCGAATATGGTAAATTCTAATAATAAAACTTCATTCAATTTACAGTTTTTCTTGAACGAAACCTGTAAAGATGCTATGAATATTGTGGATTTTGTGAATTCGTTAAAACTCACGAATAATGATTTTGAAACCACTGGCAAATTAGGCTTTGTCAATGGTATTTCGCGGATTTTCATTAATAATTTAAAGAAAATGGATATTATAACGCGTCCTTTACATTGTACTGATGTGAAACGAGAAACGGTCTATATTAAAGATAATGATACATGGGAAAAAGATACCGAAGAAAAGAAGAAATTAAATTGGGCGGTCAACCGTATAGCACAATTGAATTTGAACCAAATACAACAATGGCAACAAGAATATCCAGATAGTGTTAAGAACAATACACCTGACAATGAGAAATTTACCGAATTAGCATTAGCGGCGTTAGGTGGTAGGGACATGGAAGAGATACAGAGATATAATGAGAAAATTATGAAAAATGTTCTCAAAGAGGTTATATTATCCAGGGAGTAGGGAAACCAAGGGTAGGGATTCTACCCCTACGCTCCCTCCCTTTTTATAGGGAAATAAAAATGTCAGTTAAAAAGATTAACTACTAAGGGAGGGTTCGTCCAAGGGAACCGTTGGTTCCCTGGAACGGGAAATGAGTGATTTATCGGTATCCTATCCAGGGAACCTATGGTTCCCTTGGACGAACCCTCCCTTTGTAGGGAAAAATGGTTGCGTTAGATAAAACGTTGGTTCATCCGAGAAGGAAGGGGTCGTAGGGGTAGAATCCCTACCCTTGGTTTCCCTACAAAGGGAGGCTTCTCCAAGGGAACCTACGGTTCCCTGGACGAATAAATATTTCACCCTGAAAAAACGCACACAAATATTATATTCATATCATTTCTCTATTGTCGTTATTATAATTATATATTATGTAAAATATTTTTAACTCTAATACATTAAAGCATCATATGGAAATATATATTCACCCTGAAATTTTCTTTATATTACAACCACTACACTCATTCATCTCACTTGAACTTATACTTTTTTTATTTTTTCATACAACATATCTACCTTTTTTCGGGCTTCCTGCCTATTTCTTTTCATTATACCTACACACTACCCTTTTTTTGTATTTCCAGGGAACCTACGGTTCCCTCGGACGCACCCTCCCTTTCTATGGAAAAACTAGAATAAATAACGAGCAAAATTACATATAAACCACCAGATAAATGTATTATAATTCTGTTACATGCAATACAATAGTTTATAATATAAATATTTAGCTTGATAATATTATATAAAAATACCAATAAATGAATATAGATAAATATTCAAAAACCAAAGAACATAAACAAAATAAAAAATTGAAATACATATTTTTTAATAATATAATTGTAAATTAACATGTCGAAAACTATCAACGATTTAACAAACGAACAACATCATAATGGAATTGATGGAAAGGTAAATATAACCGAATCAGAACAATTTCAACAAATAGAAAATGTTACAAATACATCTATAACTGAAAAAAAAACAAAAGTAAAAAAAGAAAAAACACCAAAAACCCCAAAACAAAAGAAAGAAAATATATCATTGGAACCAACTGACGTAAAAACAATTGAAATTCCACCATCTACACCAATAGAAAATACTATAAATGTACCTAGTATTGAAACTACAACCACAGTAACTACGAATGAAACATCATCAAAAGTAAAAAAGGAAAAAGCACCAAAAATACCAAAAACCCCAAAACAAAAGAAAGAAAATATATCATTGGAACCAACTGAGGTAAAAATAAATGAAATTCCACCATCTACACCAATAGAAAATACTATAAATGTAGCTAGTATTGAAACAACAACAGCCGTAACTACGAATGAAACACCATCAAAAGTAAAAAAGGAAAAAGCACCAAAGGTGCCAAAGACCCCAAAACAAAAGAAAGAAAATATTTTATTAGAACCAATTGTCGTACAACCGAATGAAGCACCGCAATCTACACCAATAGAAAATACTACAAATGTAACCATTATTGAAACTACAACAGCAGTAACTACGAATGAAGCACCATCAAAAGTAAAAAAGGAAAAAGCACCAAAAGTACCAAAGACCCCAAAACAAAAAAAAGAAAATATCTCAATCGAACCAACTATCGCACAAACGAATGAAATTCCACCATCTACCCCAATAATGAATAATATAAATAATACAGAACCACCAATTTATCAAGCGACAACAACTGAAGAAAATGCAAACATAGAAAAAATAGAAGTTGTTATACCAAAAGCGAAAAAAGAAAAAGCACCCAAGGAACCAAAAGCGAAAAAAGAAAAAGCACCAAAAGAACCAAAAGCGAAAAAAGAAAAAGCACCAAAAGGAAAGCCAAGTATAATATCCGAAGTAAATAATATAATGTCGCCTATGAAATTACAAAATACGTCAGAAAATCATTTGGAGAATTCAAATATAAATAATGATGATGAAATTGAATTAGACGTATCTACCATAATATTTGATGATAAACAATATCTTATAGACAATGAAAATAATATATATGATTATATATCGAATGAAAAAATAGGATATTATAAAGACTATACTATTACATTTATGTAAAATCTACGAATACATAGATTATTATAATTTATATAGTAATCTATTTTTTTTCATTATCACGTATTTTACGACCATATCTTAATTTATTTACAAAAGAATTTGTTATGTTATTTGCCTTATGAAATATTGATAATTTTACAATGATTATTTTATCATTTATTTTATTCGTAATACCATCGCTGGATGTATCATTTGCAGTTAATTCCGGATAATCTTGTACGTTCAATGGTACGTTTTTTGTAATACTTTTTTGAAATAGAACTTTCATATTTTTTTCGAATATATCATAAGGATATCTACCGTCATCGTAACCTCCCTTTATTTTGAATAATTCTATTTCATTATCTATAACAGATATTTCATATTTATTCTCTTTTACGTGATTCTTCAGAATATCTTTAAACAATTTCAATACATTATCATTCGTTTTTTCGTTACATTCATTTAAATCCACAATATTCTGTAAATGGAAATAATATACATTCTTCATTATATAAATTGTGTATACAAAAAATTGAATGAAATAACTAATCTAAATAAAAATGAAAACATACTTACAAATAAAATGGTAAAAAACGAGAAAGGTGGTAAAGGCGCAAAAAGTCTAGCGAGAAAGGCAGTATCAACCCCCGGTTCAAATCGATTACAATTATCTTCTTGTGACGAAGAGCAATATGCTTGCGTAACAAATATGTATGGTAATGGTATGTGCGAAGTATATACAAATGACAATGTAAAATTAATATGTCATATTCGAAATAAATTCCGCGGACGTCAAAAACGAAGCAATATGGTAACACGTTATTCATTGGTATTAATTGGATTAAGGGATTATGAAACGCCCCCAAAAAATTGTGATTTGTTATGTATTTACGACGACCAAGAAATAGAACAACTGAAAAATATACCAAACATAAATATATCGCATATATTACAATTAAGAATGAACCATTTATTCAATGCGAACGGCAATGGCGGCGATACATCAGATGTATTATTTACCAACGACATTGAAGAAGAATTAAATGTTACAAATAACACAAAAGAATATGAATTTAAATTAGAAACAACCGAGGAAATAAATATAGAAGATATTTAAAATGGCGTAAAAAATATAAAAAACATATATATATAGTAATTAGATGAAGTTTAAAACAATATCTTATGAAAATGAAGAAATCGCAAATGAATACAAAGAAAAAAAATATTATAAACTAATAATATTAATTATAGCATCTCATGGCGAAGGACAAACACATTACGATGTATTTAAAAAGTGTTGGGAAGAATACATGAATCGTTTTCCAGAAGTGAAATGTTTTTTTTTATATTCAGATGAAAATATAGAAAGTGATATATTCGTAAATGTGAATTCGATTACACATAAATCAAAAGAATCTTTAGCCCCAGGAATATTACATAAAACAAATGCAGGTAAATATTTCTGTCATAAAAAATTCAAATATGATTTTTTATTGAGAACCAATTTATCATCATTCATACATATACCAAATTTATTAAAATATTTGGAAACAAAAACACGCGTAAATATTGCGATATCTAATTTAGAAATCATGGGATTCATAAGTGATGACAATATGAAAGCATATGATAAAATAATATCGGATTTAAGAAAAAGTAATCCGAAAGCGGGAATTGCACCACAAACAATCGAAAATTGGAAACATTTTACAAAGGCAATTGGAAAATATTATAATAACCCAAATATAGAACAGGTACAAATTTTTCACTTTTTAGCAGGATCATTTTATATATTATCTCGTGACCTTGTAACAAAATATTTATACAATATAATTAATGATGATAACTTTATAAATAACGATATTATTCATATACCGGATGATGTTTCTATAAGTGCAATATTACAAAAAATTACACATTCATTCTTAGTGAATAATACGAATTCTCAATCTAAAATATGTAATAAATTAGAAACCGAATATAGCGAAGACCTAATACATATAAGAAACCGAACAGATATGTATTATGGAAATAGATTATTAGATATGCAAAATATGACAAATCAAATAAAAAAATATTATAATCCAAATTTTGAAGCATAATTTCGGAATGTTATATAAAAAGAAAGGCTACATTGTGTCCTTCTAACATAGGATTTTGAATCGTATTATTAGAAATTCGTTGCGTATCGTTAAATTCCCATGGGATTTCACCGTCTTCCCATCTTTCGTCTTTCGGCTCATCCGATGGAATATCAAGTTGAATACATTTTTTATTATATAAAGTATGATTTCTAATATATTTAAAAATATCTTTACTACATTCGCATAAATTATATTGTTTTTTTTGAAAAGGTATTTTTATAAAAGAATTTGTAAAAAGTATATACAATAATTGTATTATCACTAAAAATTGCATATTGTTTTAACTAATATAATAATAAATATATTTTATTATGATAAATCAATTTTATATTTATACTTTTATTTGTACGAAAATTGTAATAGTTTTTCTAAACGTCCAATAATAGTCATACTCATAGATATAATTTTTTGTGACAAATCACTATACAGTGGGTTGTTATCATATTTATTTTCCAAATCATGGGTTTGACAAATAACTTCATGTGCCTTCAAATAAAGGGTATATAAAAATGTTTTTAATGACACATCTTTATACAAGATGTATAAATGTGTGAATATATATTTAATTAGATTGTATACATTAGATAAACGTTCATATACAGTGTTTCCATCGCGGTTCACTGCTATATCAAGTAAATGTCGTATCTCTCGTAATATAGATCTCAATTTCGCAGGTTTGTCTTTAAAATCTGATCCAGTTGGTTTATCATTGACAATTTTTCCGGAACGTAATTGCATGTTGAATACTATGATAAATGAATATGATTTATATGTATGAATAATTATTGCAATCAATTTTTTACAATTCCGTCGGCAAAAAAATTGTAACTACGTGGAGTTACAATTTTTCTAATTTTTATATTGAATTTTTGTATAAATAACTAATTTATAATACAGGATAGCTAGCTTCTAATAAAACACCGCATTGACCGTCACCATTATTGTATGATGAGCCACGACCAATATAGATATATCCATTATCACCCCATGAAGTTCCCCATGAATTTTTAATTAAATAGTAATCATCGCCATTTAATGTGCCGTATCCAACGACTAAAACACCATGGTCTAAATTAGTTCCACAAGCATCTGTAAATACACCAGAACTATATAATTGGAAAGCACGTTGGTCGGCTTCAATAGCAACTGATACAGGTTGTTTGGATAATGCTGCCATCATATCACTATCTGAACTTGGTGTGACATCCACATGACTTTTAATCAAACTGGCAGAAATAACCGAACAAGTTTTTTCACAACTACCCGATGTTTCAGTATCACCAGAAACATAAGGATAAGCGGTTTCAGAGCATAAACCACCATTCTTTGAAATCCAGTTAAAGGCATTATCCATTAAACCACCATTGCATCCAAAATCGCGACCACCATTTTTGAAATTGTCGCAATCAACCAGTTGTTGTTCGGAGAAACTTAATAATTCGCCATATTTAATATAATAAGCACCTTCCAATGCACCAGTCGTAGAGAAACTCCAACAACTGCCACATTGTCCTTGGTCTTTCACGCCAGTGACAGCGCCTTTTTCAACCCAATTTACAGAAGATGCAACTTCCACACCTTCTAAACCACGTAAATTTCTATTAGCAGCGGTTTCATCCACCAAATCAGCATCCTTTGTTTTGTCTAATAAATTACTGTATCCCAAAAATTTACGGAAATCTTCGGTATCCATTCCCGAAAATTGGTTATGAGCTAATTTGTATGTTAAATTTTTATTATTAATTTCTTCAATGAATTTATCGTTTGAAACCCATTTTTCATATATTTCTAAATATCTATGGTAATTTTCATATTTAATACGAAAATTTTGTAACCAGTTTTCAAAACGGTCCATTACCTTGGTTGAGGCAAATACCGAAGTAGTAAGTAAAAGTAGCGCAAATGTTGAGAACATTGTTCTATATAATAAGACTGATAAAATGTTTATATTATTTTCTATAATAATTCATGAAAAAAGATTCAATTTTTTCATTCAGAAATTATTATTCAGAAATTTGTAATCGAATCTTTTTTCGGGTGGTTTCTTCATCTTCAAATAAATATAATTTAAATGTTTGCTTCACATAATTTTCATAATCCATATAACTTACAAATCGCGTTAACAATTTGATTTCCTTTATATAAACCATATAAGAGTACTTGCCATCATTCTTTTTCGTTTTATCAAAGATAACGCCGATATAAATATTTTCCATAATTTCCGGATTATTGAAACACCGATTCAATACATCGCAATCCGTCTGTATCTTACGAATGCTTCGCATGCTATTATTGATAAAATCTATTTCACGTATCCAATTATCCAAAAATCCCAATGCTTCAGTACTCGGTCGTTCTATAATACATAAATGTTGCGAAATAATTATCAAATTTAATAAATCAATGATACGACGGATAGGACTGGTAATTTGGGCGTATGTTTTTCCACCCATCAATTCGTGTTGTAAGTTCGCAGTATCGGTATATAATAAATATTGTCCGGAAACATTATTCCATGAATTTATAATTCGACTGGTATCTTCATCTATACCGTAACTTTTCAAATTTTGTAAATTAGAATGAATATAGTTCGCAGAGCGGAATATGCCAATTTTATTCTTAACCAAATATTCTCCAGTGTGAGAATTCATAAAAACCATCCAATGTGCTATTAAATCGTGGCTATTTTCTACCGAAGGATTTAATTTTTGGGTAACTTCCAATAATTGTTTATAATAATTATCTTTGGAAATCATTTTCGGGTTTTCGTATTCATAATTTTTGTTTACTTTAATAATAACATTCGTATATTTGACATCAGTTATATTGATTTGAGAATCTACTATAATATCCATTGCCAACGCAAAACGCGGTTCATTTTGCTGTAAACTACATAATGTATCGGATAAAATAGTCGGTAACATCGGTCTGCGTTTATCGGGTAAATAAATTGTCGCTACTCGTTTACTAAAGGTGTTCCATAATCCCAAAGTTTCTAACCAAAAATATACATTGGCGATATAGATAGATATTTTACAGCTGCCGTCATCCAATATTTGAATACCAAACCCATCATCAAAATCCAAACTATTGAGCGGGTCAATTGTAAATACATAATCGGTTCGACGGTCTTGGATATGATAATCCGGATTACGAAAAATCTGATCTACATATTCATCCGCCGTTTTTTTATTTAAAATATCGCGGGTTTTGTTATTGAATTGCGTAATAGATATATGTAAACTTTTACAATATAATTGATATTCATAAAATGCTTCTAAGTTATCTACATCGCCGATCGTTTCAACGAGAATACCATGAGGGTGTTTATCGTTCCAATGATCGTATTTAAAAATGACGAATTTATTTTTTTGTAATTTGGAAAAACCGATTTTTACATCATAGGGTATTAAAAAGGTAGGCAAATGTTTATCATCGGGAATACATTTATATAATAATCGTTTATGATTGGGAGTGCGTCCAAATGTTTTATTGTTCTCTAATTGTAAAACTCCTGCAAAATAGGGCGAGGAAGACATAAACGAATTTATCAATTCCAATTTAGGTTGGTCGTTTGTAGTAGACATCGTAAAGACATCTCTGCTAAATAATTTATGCTCGATTGGATTGATGTTTTTTAATTCAGGTACATCTACTATTTTCATATTGGTAGATGGGTCTAAAAACGACCAGGAAGTATATTGCCGGTTCTCAATTAAGATTTTATATTGCTTCATTATACTTTGTGTAGTTTGTATTTACTTTTTATAATGAAATTATAAAAGTACTCAATTTTATAATATTTTAGATATATATATGTTGAAATCAATAGAATTTGCGTTTAGGTTAGATTTTATATTCAAGTTTGTCTTATTTATAGCATTAGCCATTAGTTTTTATGTCTTTATCAATATCATAATATTCAAAGATGTAACCTATAAAAAAATGTTCTCGACATGGCAATTTCCAATGCTGTTGGCATTATTTATGGATGTACTTTATGGATTATAGAATTTTGAATATAATTACATGATATTATATTCAAACAAAACGAAATAAACATATTTTTGTATCTATATAAAGTTCTCACAATATGCCACCAAAACGTTTTTTCAAAAAAAAATCATTTCCCAATTCCACCGCAACCCCAAAACCTAAAAAAGAAAAATCTATGAATCCAAATGCCAAATATTTAATCATTGTCGAATCACCATCGAAGTGTGCGAAAATAGAAAGTTATTTGGGTGATGAATATTGTTGTATAGCATCAAAAGGGCATATTCGTACCATAGACGGTTTAAAATCCATAGATACAAAATCAACCTTTATTCCCAAGTTCTCTATTATTGAAGAAAAGCAATCCCAAGTAGAATATATGCGTCCCATTATAGCCATGTTCTCCAAATCAAATATTATTTTGGCTTCCGATGATGACCGCGAAGGGGAAGCAATCGCATGGCATATATGTGAGGTATTTGATTTACCAGTTGCAACTACAAAACGCATATTATTTCACGAAATTACCAAAAAAGCAATCATAGACGCTGTGAATTCACCCACAGTAATCAATATGAATTTAGTACACGCCCAACATGCTCGTCAGGTATTAGATATGGTGGTCGGTTATAAAATATCGCCTTTTTTATGGAAATATTTATATCACGATAAATCCAATTCTTTGTCTGCCGGGCGTTGTCAAACACCTGCATTGAGATTGGTATATGATAATGATAAAGAAAAATCCGCGGGGATGGAAACCAAATATAAAACAGTGGGTAATTTTACTACCAAAAATTTATTATTTACATTGGACCACGAGTTTGATACCAAAGAAGAAATGACCCAATTTTTAGAGACATCCAAAACTCATCCGCATATGATAAAAGTAGGTTCTCAAAAAGAGACGATAAAAACCGCTCCCAAACCATTCAATACGTCCCGATTATTACAAACCGCGAGTAACGTGTGTCATATGTCTCCTAAGGAAACCATGAGTATTTGTCAAACCCTTTATCAAAGTGGATATATCACTTATATGAGAACGGATAGTACCAAATATTCCAAAGAATTTTTAAACAAGGCGAGCGAATATATCATGAAAGAATGGTCTAAATCCGAATATATTGGTAAATTGGATGGGTTGGAATTAAAAGATATCAATAATCCACATGAAGCCATCCGTGTTACCAATATAAATTTACGAAGTTTACATGATGTAGATAATCCACGAATGAATACGCTATATAAATTAATATGGAGAAATTCAGTAGAAAGTTGTATGGCAGATGCTCGGTATCATAGTACCGGAATAAAAATGTCCGCACCTACAGATAAGTTATATACACCCTTGAAGAATTCAATCCGAACGACGGATGAATTCTCAAGTAAGTTACCAGTTACAGATTTGTACGGAGGACCCCTACGGGGTCCGGATTCAAATCTTCACTGGTATAAATATAACGTAGAAATTCCCATCTTTTTAGGTTGGAAAATAGTGAATGAGAGAGATGACAACGGCACTGAAAATCAAAATGTACCAGGTTCTTTATTATTATATTTACAAACCTTAGAAAAAACGGGAAAACCTATAGCCTATAATTATATAGAAAGTACCATCGTCGTAAGAAATAAACATCAGCATTATACCGAAGCCACGTTGATAAATACCTTAGAAGAATTGGGTATCGGTCGTCCATCCACCTTTGCGACAATTGTAGAAACTATACAGGAAAGGGGGTATGTGAAACGGATGGATTTAGAAGGAACCAATGTGAAATGCGTTGAATATAAATTACGAGGGAATGTTCTAGAAACCATAGAAAAAGACAAAATATTTGGCAATGAGAAAAATAAATTGGTATTACAACCGGTAGGATTAATCACCGTAGAATTTTTATCCAAACATTTTCATAATATATTTGAATATGGATATACAAAAACTATGGAAGATAAGTTAGATGAAGTATCTTCGGGAAAAGAGACGGATTGGGCGAAAATATGTAAGACGTGTTATAAGGAGATAGGTGAATTAGCGAAACCAATGAAAACATTAGAAAAACAGGTATTTCCAATAGATGAAACACATGATTTTGTATTTGAAAAATTCGGTCCAGTTATCAGAACCCGAACCGAAGAAGGAACCTTTGAGTACAAACCTGTAAAGAAAACAATGAAAATAGATTTGGAAAAATTAAAAAATAGAGAATATACGTTGGATGAATTGTATGAAATAAAAAATGATTGTTTAGGGGAGTATGAAGGAGAACCAATGACTATTAAAAACGGAAAATTTGGACCTTATGTAGAATGGGGAACCAAGCGCGAAAGTATAAAAAAAATAGATAAGGCATTGGACCAAATAACATTGGAAGATGTTATCAAATTTTTAGAAAACCAGCCGATGGATAAGTCCATATTGAGAGTATTGACCTCGGAATTAAGTATAAGAAAAGGTAAATTCGGGGCTTATGCTTATTATAAAGCGGCGAATAGTAGTAAACCGGATTTTTTCAATATAAAAAAATTTCCCGAAGGATTCTCCACATGTGATGCGAATGTATTGATAAAATGGTTGGAAGATACATATAAGATAGTGATTGAAAGAAAATAAAACTACCGAACAGAATGGGGGTCGCATGGGAAAAATGGTTTCCCTACAAAGGGAGGCAGCGTCCGAGGGAACCTACGGTTCCCTGGAATGGAAACATGTTCTCTTTGTAACAAAATTATAACAAAATACCCAACAACAAAGGGAGGGTTCGTCCAAGGGAACCTACGGTTCCCTGGATTTCCCTACAAAAAATTGAACTACTTTTTTCTGAAAAAAATAGGAGCATCAAACAAACCAATAACAACAACTTACCAAACAAAAAATGTCAGTCACCAAGCAAATCGTTAAATTATTATCTTCCAAGTACAACATTGCATTAGATGAAGCCTTAGAATATGTGAATATTCAAATCAAAGTTTCAAAATCAATGACGAAAGAAGAAAAAGCAGCATTAAGAAACCAACAAAAAGAACAAGCTAATGCGGAGAAAGAACAAGCCAAAGTAGAAGCAAAGGCGGCGAAAGAAGAAGCCAAAGCCGAAGAAAAAGCTGCAAAAGAACAAGCCAAAGCAGAAGCAAAAGCTGCAAAAGAACAAGCCAAAGCTCAAGCAAAGGCAGCAAAAAAATCCGAAAAAAAATCAAAAAAATCTGAAAACAACGAAGAAAAAATAAAAAAGCCAAGAACTGAAGCCCAAATTGCAGCAACTGCAAAAATGATTCAAGCTAATAAATTAAAGAAACTCGCATCAGTCGCCAATAAATAAATTATATAATCCTAACTCAATTAACCTAGACAAAAATAAAAAGAAAAAGAAAAAGAAAAAATGGCAGCTCGCCATTTTTTCACGCACACAAGAAAAAGGAAGGGGTCGTAGAGGGAAACATTGTCCCTACAAATTCATGTTCTCTTTTTACAAAATCTACACAAAATTACCCAATAAAAGGGAGGGAGCGTCCGAGGGAACCGTAGGTTCCCTGGAAAAATTGAACTACTTTTTTCTGAAAAAAATAGGAGCATCAAACAAACAAAACAACAACAACTTACCAAACAATAACCACTTATTAAAATGTCAGTCACCAAGCAAATCGTTAACTTATTATCTGCCAAGTATAATTTCTCATCTGTAGAAGGATTAGAGTATGTCACGACTCAATTAAACACCTTAAAGACAATGACGAAAGAAGAAAAAGCAGCATTAAGAAACCAACAAAAAGAACAAGCTAATGTGGCGAAAGAACAGGCTAGAGCAGACGCCAAGGCAGCAAAAGAACAAGCTAAGGCAGATGCCAAGGCGGCAAAAAAAACAGAAAAAAAATCAAAAAAGCAAAAAAATACTGAAACTGATGCAAATGTTGAAACGACTACCAATGGTCCAACAGAAGAGGAAGTAAAACCAAAAAAACCAAGAACCGAAGCCCAAATCGCAGCAACTGCCAAGATGATTGAAGCCAATAAATTAAAAAAATTAGCCGCAGCAGCCAATAAATAAATAACCCTACCCGCATAAATAAAAAACATAAAAATAAAAAATAAAGAAAAAATGGAAACCACCATTTTTTCACGCACATGTGCTTAGGGAAATGCTTGGTTTACAAGGAACGTCCAAGGAAACCATAAGTTTCCCTGGAATCATTTAGAGAAATCTCATTTATGCGGCATATTTTTTTAAATTATATAAATATATTTATAATAATGGCAAAAATATGTTTTATTACAGCTATTTATGGAAATTACGAGTCTTCGTGTAAAAAATTCGTAAAACAAACAATAGATACAGATTTCATTTGTTTTACCGATAATACGAATATAATTAGCAATGGATGGGTAATTGATACTACTCCATATCATTTAATTAATAAAAGTGATATAGATGATAATACATTTATTAATTCATTGTGTAATAATAAACATACGTTTAATATAGCAAAATATTATAAGCAATCATTTAAAAAAATACCAATATTGGAAAAATATGAAGTTATTGTATGGTTAGATGGAACAATTGAAGTCATATATGATAAAACCAGTGAATATATACTCAATAATATTTATAAAGAAAAAATAATTGGTTGGCATCATGAGTGGCGTAACGGTTATTTGATTGGAGAAGTTATTGAATCACAATGTGATAGATATACGAGCACATATTGGAATAAACAATCGCAACCATATCAAGATGTAGTACACCAATATAAATGTTATTTAGAGGATGGTTATAATGATGAATTTTTTAAAAAAATGAATTCACACACGCCACATATGGGCGTATGGATTACATGTTTTGTTGCTTTTCTTCAAAAAGATAAAAATGTCAGCGATTTTTTAGATTTATGGTATTTACAAACTTTAAAATACACAACCCAGGACCAGATAGCATTTCCATATGTGTGTCAAAAAACAGGTCTAATACCATTTACATTGCCAAATCATGAAATATCAGGGAATTGTCCTCATGAAAATACAATGTTTTACATAAAACACGACCATGGTATGTAATTTGTAAAAAATACAAAAGCGACCTGCAAAAGGTATGGTTCGTCATCATGTTCTCTTTTTTACAAAAACCCCGAAAAAGGAAGGGGTCGTCATCATGTTCTCTTTTTACAAAAACCTATAATAAAAGGAAGGGGTCTTAGGGGAAACCATGGGTTTCCCTAAAAAATTGAACTACTTTTTTCTGAAAAAAATAGAAGCATCTACACCAATTACAACAGCTTACTTAGTAAACAACAATGTCAGTCACCAAACAAATCGTTAAATTATTATCTGCCAAGTACAACTTCGCATTAGATGAAGCATTAGAGTATGTTACAACTCAACAAAAAGCCTCAAAATCAATGACAAAAGAAGAAAAAGCAGCACTAAGAATCCAACAAAAATTACAAGAAAAGGCAACAAAAGAACAAGCCAAAGCAGATGCCAAGGCAGCAAAAGAGCAAGCCAAAGCAGATAAAGCAGCATCTAAGATAGAAAAGGAAAACAAACCAAAAAAACCAAGAACTGAAGCCCAAATTGCCGCTACTGCCAAGATGATTGAAGCCAATAAATTAAAAAAATTAGCAGCAGCTGCTAATAAATAAAATAACCCTACACGCATAAATAAAAATCATAAAAATAAAAAATAAAGAAAAAGAAAAATGGCACCACGCCATTTTTTCACGTAAAAATATTGTATAAACGTATTATATACGGAAAATCATGAATATTAAAAATATATTAATTATAGCAGGTTATTTAGCATTATTTATAATTTGTTTTTTTAAATTATTTCATCCAAATTCTGAGTGTATGAGTTTATTGTTATTAATCATATTTCATACATTTTTGACAATTTTAATTGTAATGTTCAAATCGAGTATAGAAGATACTCAAAGCATGATATGGAATATGATGTTTATTGGTAATATATTATCATTTATATCATTATTATTAGTAGTAATCACATATAGTCATTTATATAGTCAATATAAATTAAAAAATGATGATAATGTTCCTCTATCGCATTTTTATACAGAAAAAATGAAAATATTTAAAATATTATATATTATAAGCATTTCAATCATCGTATCTATACTGTTTTTATTAAATTTTTCAGATAATTATATAGTAAACTATGTATCTGTATTTTTATCTACATCATTATTCGGAATAACTGGATATAACGTATATAATGGCAATATTATTTTAAAATTATTAGATAAAACCGTTATACAATAAATTTTTATATTTTATTCGTACAAATATAAAAATTGTGTTCTCTACTATACATAATAAACAATCATATTAAAAATGAAATATTACGAAACTCATTATGAAGATTATATAAATGCCGTTAAAAAATATAATATGCATGAAGAATTAATAGAAACGACCGAACATTTTCCCAAAAAAAACAATGAACTAACGAACTTGATTTTTTATGGTCCAACTGGTGTGGGTAAATATTCCCAGGTTCTCAAAATCATACAAAAATATAGTCCTAGTGAATTAAAATATGATAAAAAAATCACTATACAAACCGATAAACAAACCTATAATTATAGAATTAGCGACGTACATTATGAAATAGATATGTCAATGTTGGGGTGTAATTCCAAATTAGTCTGGCACGAAATTTTTTTCCAAATCGTAGATATTATTACCGTAAAAGCCGATAAATTCGGAATCATATTATGTAAAAATTTCCATTTAATACATCCCGAATTATTAGAAATATTTTATAGTTACATGCAACAATATAATAGCGACCAATCTATTATTAAATTAAAATTCTTTATCATTACCGAACATATCAGTTTTATACCAAGTAATATCATCAATTCATGCCAAATATTCAATATTAAACGTCCGGACAAAAGTAAATATTCCGAAATGATACAATATCAAAATAACGCCCAATACGCAATTCATACCGCAAGTCCGCTTTTAAAAAATACAAGTCGCGATGACGAAACCATCCAAATTAAAAAAGAAAATATTTTGCGAGTCATAAATACGATAGATATGGAAGGATTTATGAATATGAAAGAAACCCAATATTTTTCATTATTAACCCCTGAAAGCGAAATACCCAAAGATATTTTCAATATTGTGTGTGATAATATAATTAAAGAAATCCTGAATAAAGAAAAAATGTCATTTACCAATTTCCGGGATACTCTCTACGATATTTTAACCTATAATTTAGACGCAGTGGAATGTGTTTGGTATATACTCCGGTATTTAATAGAGAATAATTATTTAACAGAAACTGATATATCAGGTATAATAAAGAAAACCCATTCTTTTTTAAAGTATTACAATAATAATTATAGACCTATATACCATTTAGAGAGTATGTTATTTTATATAATAAACAAAGTACATAAATATGATGAATTATAAAATAGCATGTGAAACTCTCGGCATCAATGGTGATATAACAATTACCGAGGAAGTATTAAAAAAACAGTATCGCATAAACGCATTGCGAAATCATCCGGATAAATCAAGCGCTCCGGATGCGACAAATCGATTTCAACAAATCAATGCTGCCTATCAATATCTATTAAAAGACCTACATTTTATGTCAATGGACGAAAATAACACGGATGATGATACAGAAACAGAAGATACGGAAGATATAAATGTAACAAATAGTTATGCGAGTATATTGATGTCATTTGTAAAGAATATAGTGAAAAATGATGTGCCGAATAATAAGATATATCATATCATATTACAAAAAATATCCAATACGTGTGAAAAGAAGGCATTAGAGATGGTAGAAAAAATAGATAAAAATGTTTTGATAAAGGTATATGAAATTATACAAAATTATAGAGAAACTTTACATTTTTCTACGGATTTTATCAATAAAATAAAAGAGGTGATAAATAAAAAAATAGAGAACGACGAATGTATTATTTTGAATCCAACATTGGACGATTTGTTTGAGAACAATTTATATAAATTATGCGTCAATGGATTTACCTATATAGTTCCATTATGGCATGATGAATTGGTATATGATAATTCAGGCAATGATATTTATGTCAAATGTTTTCCATTATTAACGGAGAACATTACGATAGATAATAAAAATAATATACACGTGAATCTTACCTATGATATCAAAGAAATATTACAGAAAGAATATATCACTTTTTACCTAGGTAAAAAAGAGTTTGAAATAGAACCGAAAGAATTGACTGTGGAAAAAACACAGACAGTTACATTAAAAGGGGAGGGTATTTCCAAAATAAATACGATCGATATTTATGATGTGAGTAAAAAAAGTAATATAGTTTTACATATTACATTGGAATAATATTTATTTGATGCTACTATAAATATTATTGAATCGCCACCACATTAGAACCGGTTATACTATTGTTGGAATTCGCATTAGAAACTAAATTGGTGCGTATAGATAACCCACGAGGAATTTGGATAATATTTTTAAAATATAGATTAAAAAGCCATAAAGAGGCAAAGGTATAATAATTCACTTTTTGGTCGGGTTTTGATGTCACTTCTAATTCATAGACAAATTTAAATTCTTTTTCTTGTTTACATAAATATTTTACAATAATATCATTCTCTAAAACTTTGGGTAATACATTCGCCAATTCAATATTATATAATGCTTTTGCCCGATTCGAATTGATAATTTTTTTTAAATCCGCATAGACGAGTTTTGCGAGAAAATATTCTTTATAAATCAGATTTTTTATATCTTGTGGCAATCTGGATATAATATCAGTGATATCGTTTTTTGGTATTGATGTCATTATAGTATATTGTGAAAGAATAAAATACTAATATTTTCATCTCAATTTTCTATTCTAATAAAGAATATAAAATGTTCTCGTTATTTATATTTACCAAATGTTCTCCATATTATTTATTCTTTTCATTTTTCATTTTTCAAAATTATGTAATGGATATTTGAATTCACTACAAATCGGTTATATAAAAAATATTTTGTCAAATCCGACTACACCGACTGATATTCGGAGAAAAACCCAACAAATATTGTTTATGGAATACATGCCTTGGTTAAAAAAACAGGTTCGTTTATTCAAACAATCCAATGAAAAATCGTTGAAATTTATTTTAGAATATGATTTACAACAATATGCAATTATTGGATTTTTAGATGCTATCCAAAATTTTGACGGAAATTCATCAGTAACTCATTTTGCGACGAAACACGTTCATGGTAAGATGCGTTTAGGAATGTTAGAATTAACACCGTTGAAACCTCTAAACCATTATCAACGGTATATTAAAAAACGACGATATATGATGCCTGGCATATTATCTTATGACAAATATTGGTTGTTTGACAAATGTAAACGCGCAGCAAATGAAAGGAATATTGTACTCTATGGTTCTCCAAATAGTAATGATACATTGGTAGTAAAAGAAAATGAAATGATAACTCATATAAAAATGGCAGTCTTGGAAATGCCCGACCAATATAAATCCCTCTTTTTTGCACGCTACGATTTTGGAAATTTAAGAAAAATACGGAGCGTGTATAAAGTATGTAAAATGTTTCGTTATAGCGATGGAACCTATCGAAAACGGATGAATGTGATACATAGCTATTTACGTTGGAGATTAAGAAAATTAGTATTCTAATATAGACACATAATAGATATATATTTACGTATATACATGTAAATATATAGACAATTTATTATATTTCATCGCCATATTTATTTTTAGTGTTTGACTGCTCTTTGATTATAGACTATTTTCTAATTCTTTCATTTCATCTTTTAATCTTTCTATTTCAATGGTTATATCATCTAAATCTTCCACTTCTCTTTTCATCTTTGATTTTTCTTTTGATACGATTGAACCAAGTTTATCATATTTTTTCTGTAATTTGTCAATTTGTTTTTTATTCGCTTCTTTGCCTGCTTCTTCTAAACGATCAAGTTCTTCTCCTAATAATCTTTCTTCTAATGCTTTTGATTGATGTTTTTCTTTAAATTCATCATATTTATTTTCTTTTTTTTGATATTTTGTTTCTAACGTCATAATCTTGTTTTGGATTTTAGTAATTTGTTTTTGTGTTTTATTACGGGTTGGATTACCTGCTTTCATTACGTATTTACTTGTTTTACGAGAGTTTTTACGGGTTCTATTAGAATGGTTTCGCATTATATATTATATACATATTTTTTCTTCTAAAACAGTTTGATAAATTGATTATTTTCTACGTATTATATACAATGAAACATACAAATACAAATAAAAATAAAACATATAGAAGAAGAATAAATAAAAAACGAAATAACACAATAATGAAAAGAGGAGGTGGTGGGTTTGGCGAAGCAATCCAATCACAAATACGTACGATAAAAGGATGTTTTCCACAATTTCATGAACCAACCGAAGATAAAATTGGAGAAATAAAAAAATCATTCGTGAGTTTAGGCATAGATATAGAGAGTAAACAATTTACAGAAAAATCAGAATTCGTAAAATATTATGAAAGCACACTAAAGGAATATATTGAAGATAAACGCGAAATTTTTTTCGACATAATAGATAAATTAGTACTTGATAAGAAAATCCCTGATAGCAAATATCCTAAGCAAAATATTGTGCCTACATTATGTTTTATGTCATTGATAGAAAAAATGAAAGCAATAACACGGTTAGCTAAGCGTGATGTCATTCATTTGTTTAACCCAAATCATATTGATAAACCGTTTTTGGAAAAAGTAGAGAATGAAAAAAACAAACAAGATATACGCAAATTAGAAATATTTTTAGAAAATAATGGAATAGCACGCCCAAACGTATCGAATACTGGAAAAACAAAACCGGAACGAGAAGAAGCGTTAACATTATACATTCGCGATTTAATAAAAATATTCCATTCATTTGGAATCCATAAAACGGTGGATGATATGTTGATTGGCGTATTCAACACAAAAATACAAGACATTAAAAATGAAATACAACAACGAGAAAATATGAAAAAAGAACAAGAAAAACACGCTCAAGACCAAAAAAATAAATTATATTCCATCATTAAAAATGTGAAAGGAACTGGCGGTTTATTCAGTGAAGCACGTAAGACATTGCCTTATTTTTCCAATAGAGAAAAATTAGATATAATACAAAATTTGTCTCCTGGATTTGCAACAATTTTAAACTCGCAGTTAGAACCAGAATTGGATAAAGATTCGACCTCTATTATAGATGATGCCTTAATTGATATATTAAATGAAAAATTTAAAAAAGCATAGAACTTTTATAGACTATAAAAATAAAAACTTAAAATGTTCTCAATATAGATATATATTTTGAGAACAATACATGTGTGGAATCGTCGGTTATTTAGGAAACGATAAACATAACGAATATATATTGTCCGGATTAAGATTATTACAAAATCGTGGTTATGATTCAGTAGGTATTTCTTGTATCTCAAATGGAGAACTTCATACTACAAAATTCGCCTCTAAAACTACGTGTGATGCATTAGACCAATTAGAAGAAACAGTCAATCTTCAAAATATAAAATCCAATTGCGCGATCGGTCATACCCGTTGGGCGACACATGGTGGAAAGACTGATATAAACGCACATCCACATCACGATAATAAAAATAAAATCGCATTAGCACATAATGGAATTATTGAGAACTTTGCGGAATTAAAATCAAAATTATTAGAAAAAGGGTATCTATTCAAATCTCAAACGGATACGGAAATCATTGCGGTTCTCATTGGTTATTATATGGATATAGGAGAACCTATTGAAACAGCTATACAAAAAACTATTTCGGAATTAATAGGAACATGGGCGTTAGTGATACTACATGTGGATTATCCCAATAAAATATGGATTACGCGTAATGGTTCTCCATTATTGTTAGGAATGGAAGAAGAATTTATTATGGTTGCCTCGGAACAAATCGCTTTTGGTAATTATATCAAAAAATATATAGTATTAGACAATCATGATTTAATCGAAATTACAAAAGAAGCGAGAACCATTACCTATAATAAAAATATACAGCGCTATGCGATCAAAGATAAAGCCCATCAAAATATAGAAACGAAACCCGCCAATTATAAGCATTGGATGTTAAAAGAAATCATGGAACAACCTGAATGTATTATTCGCGCAATGAATAATTATGGTAGAATTGAGAACAATGTATGTGTAAAATTGGGTGGTTTAGATTCAAATAAATCCCGTTTATTAGATATACAACATCTTATACTATTGGGTTGTGGTACATCATACCATGCGGGGTTATGGTCCTTAGATTTATTTAAAACATTAGATATATTTGAAACCGTGGTTGCTTATGATGGTGCGGAATTTCATGTGAAAGATATTCCCAAAAAAGGTAATTCCGGAATTATTTTTTTATCACAATCGGGTGAAACCAAAGATTTACACCGGTGTATCCAAATCGCAAAAGATTATGATTTAGCCAGCATGGGCGTAGTAAATGTAGTAGATTCTATGATTGCGCGCGAAACGAATTGTGGTGTCTATTTGAATGCAGGAAGAGAAGTGGGCGTAGCGTCTACTAAATCATTTACGAATCAATGTGTGGTATTATCTATGATTGCTATATGGTTCTCACAAAATAGAGGAACTTGTATGGAAAGAAGAAGACAAATGATAAATGATTTACGAAATTTGCCATTTCATATAGAGAATATTTTTAATCATATCGAGAACCTTGAGAATTTTGTCAAATCATTTATAAATCAACATTCATGTTTTATATTAGGAAAGGGAAAAAATGAAGCCATTGCAAAAGAGGGCGCATTAAAAATAAAGGAAATCGCCTATATACATGCCGAAGGGTTCAGTTCCAGTTCTCTCAAACATGGTCCATTTGCGTTGATTGAAGAAAATTTACCTATTCTTATTTTGGATGTAGATGATGAAAACCGAGAAAAAAACAGAAACGCATATCAGGAAATATTGGCGAGAAATGCATTTATATTACGAATTTCAGATACCACCGAAGGAGAATTAAAAATAGATAAAAATGTCACATTTGGCGGTATTATTGCGAATATTTATATCCAATTATTGAGTTACCACTTATCCGTCAAACAAGGATATAACCCCGATTTTCCAAAAAATTTGGCGAAAGTGGTTACGGTGGAATAATCAAGTATAATTTTACTCAAAAATACAAAGTAAAAATATAGTGATAATATATATGCCCATCTCTAGAAAAAGATTTAGTAAAAAATCAGTTAGAAAAAATACTAGAAATCACAAAAAAAGAACATCTCGTCGTAAAAACAGAAAAAATGAAAAACAATTCCGATTTATTGGTGGATTTGGAGAAGATGGTGAATGTTCTATTTGTTTAGAACCATTAACAGATAATACGAATGGAGAAATATACGAGACAAACTGTCACCCTATTCCGCATAAATTTCATCGCGGTTGTATTGAACGAAGTTGTCGTCAACAAGTAAACAACAATATACCAGAATGCACTTGTCCACTTTGTAGAACTCCATTAAACCCTAGTCCAATTACAGACCCTAATGCTCCTCCCACTCATACATACGCTGTTGAATTTTTTATAAAAGATTATCTAGGTAACCGCCGCCGTGTAGATATTCAAGATATTTCATTTCAGCGAAGGAATGGAATAATTGATTTTTTGGAAAGTGAATTTCCGGGTATAAATAGGAATATATATTTTGCTGGTGATAGTGGTCCATATGGATACATTGTTCTTCGTGATAATCCGAATAATGTAAGAATTCGTACTGGAGATATTGATATACCAGTTCGATACCGCCCTTACAGCAGCAGAGATTTAAATGTTAATTTATTACGTATTCGTGATGCTGTTGGAGAATTCCAACCACAAGAATAACTTATTTACTATTCAAAAAGACCAAGTAAGTATTCGTAGTTGGGTGTTTCTTCAAATTTGAGGTTTCTACAGTAAGACAAATACGTTATCACTTCTGGTGGTATTTGTTCGTCCTTTAATAAATTTATTTTTTTTATTTTCATATGATTATTTACATTTTTATAGTCTTGTATATAGCATATACAAGACAACATACCCAACCGACTCCAAATCATCTCTCCTTGACGGTTCAATTCCGTCATGAACATTTACACTTATGTAATTCGGTGTTCCGAGTGGGTTTTTTCCTACTCTGTTGGAATAATTTGTATTTACAGTTGTAACTATTTGTAACCATATTATGATAACAAATAGTTTATTTAGTATTCTTTTATTTATGTATGTTATATATAATGTCGGGCTGTACGTGTCTTGGAGTATGCGCGTGTTCCGCAGTCGCAATGATGGCTTTTTTATTTTCTTCAAAATCAGGTTCTCAAAAACAATGTAATCATTGTAATGAAATAGAACCAAAAATCATTGGTGATGAAATGGTATAATTATATAGTGCCATTCAAAATGACTTCAAACATTTTTTCATAGTATTCGGGTTCTCTATTCTGCTCTTCCAACACATGATTGGTAAAATCTTTTTGGGGTATCATTTCTTTTGTATCAGCAGACATATCATGTTGTAATTCACTTTTTATCATTTCTTGGAAACTTTCAAAGGTAAGACCCGTCCATTCATTCTCACGATGTACGGGCTTATGTTTTTCTATTGGTTTTTCAGACGATATAAGTGAATAAGTCATATGCAACCCTGTTTCTTCAAATTGATTTTTTCTATAAAAGGGTGAAAGTTCTTCGCTACATACTAAGGTACATTTATAACAGTTCTTTTCCATTGATTTTTGTTTGGCATAATCCATTAATCGACTACCAATTTTTAGTCCTTTTTTGCTACCAGCACTTTGATAATCTTTATCAACGACTACATCTTCAATATGGGAGTAAATCGCACCATGATGAATGAATTTTTGTTCGTAAATAACGGTGATAGAACCAATGATTCTGTTCTCATGCCGGGCTACATAAATTTCGGCATAGGTAAATATTTTATCGTACATTTCACAGAATTTGTCAAATGTCATATCGGTTTCTACGGGTCTAAACTGATTCATCAAATCTAAATAGTTTTGAAAATCACCTTTTTCTAAATGATTGATTCGTATATCCATCACACAATATATATTATAGCATTCAATCTATAATATATTTTATTCTTTCAATATTTGTTGTAAAAAATCATGATTTGTCTTCGCGTCATTATATCCACGATTATAAAGTTCAATAAAATCATATTTATTTTTAGAGAACAATGTAGTAAATTCGGTAATATCACCCAATGCGGATTTTTTTTCTTTCTTTTGTTCCCACATACTGGGTGTAATATGTAATACATTTTTACTTATATTCAAATAAGGATATCGACTAAATCCACCATCAAAAGTAAATTTATTATGATATCTATTTATAATTCCACCAGTGATAAGTGGAATATGAGAACTTGCGATGCAACAATCAATGGCATCCTCTAAATTATGAAATCCCGAATAAATATTTGTTTCTGGATAAATCCCATGAAACGCAGTAACACCGATAAACAATCGTTGTAAATCAAAATCATCGGTCGTATAAAATTCCATAATGCGTTTTTTCATGAGGTTCTCTAATTCTATAATGGTGTTGGAATGTTTGATACTATAATCTACGATTTCGGTTTTAAAATTTTTAATATCTTTCTTACATGTAAGCATTAATGAATTCCACGCACCAGCCGAAGCGCCGGAAAATATGAACGGGCTCAAATCAAAATGGTCTTTGATATACATACAAACCCCTAACATATACACGCCTTTGAAGCCGCCAGGTGATATAGAAATGATTTTTTTATTTTTAATAGATTCATTCTCCATAAAAAAGTTTTCCTTCTCATTATCTCCAAATATTTTTTTATTATTGTTGGAAATAATATATTGAGAATGATGCATATTTAATTTTATACGATTATTGTTACGCAAACTACGAAAACATTTTAACATTGACATATTGAATAAATAAAACAGTAATAATTTATATACAACTTTCATTTTATATCTCTTTATAATATGCGAAAAAAATAAAAAATAAGAATATTTTTACGCAAATATTCTTATTCGTGTTTTTTATTTTTATTTAATACATTACAGCATAATATTCTATAAACTATTATTTATTTTATTTTTATTATTTTTATTATTTTTTAAACTACCTTCTTCTTTACTACTTTCTTCTTGGCTGGCTCGGCTGCTGGTTCTGCCGCGACTTCTACTGGTGCTTCTACTTTTTTCACAACCTTTTTAACAACTGGTGCTGGCGCTGGTTCTGCTTCCTCTTCTTCGTCACTATCTGCGACTAATGTTTGTGACGGAGTTGATGCAGGTACTGCTTCTTCATCATCTTCTACTTCGGTTTCAGCAACTGGTTTATCCATATTTGTAATTTCATCACTGGATAATGCGATATGACATTTACCATAGACGCTAATAATTTCTTGGGGCTTGACTACACATTGGTTTAATTTCCATGTTACACCCCAACCCTTGCCACCAAACCATAATCCACCACATTGTAAGACACAAGCAACTTTACTCATCTTAGTAATGAAATCTTGTGGGGTCATACGGTCGTTATCGCATGGGAATATTAATTTTTGGTTAGTATCATAAATTTCAATAGCCCATCGTCCATCATAATTTGGAACTTTGGCACGAATAGATGGTGGCTTAGTTAAGTCTATTTTTTTAGTATTTTTATCTTTTGAGTATTTAATAAATGGGAAGAAATTGTGTTTCACTACATCCCTTGATAATTCTTCTCCAAACCAGACTTCACTGTTTCTAACAGCATCATCTAAAATTTGGTTTTCAAAATCTTTTAATTTCTTTAAGAAATCAGTAGTGGCTTCTGTTTTATATTGTTCGTTTGGAAAATTTAATGAAATAGTAAATTTACCATCCGATTCGCCAGTTTTTTCATCGGTGAAATCAGAAATGCCCCAGGTCATCATCAAAGGAGTTGAAATATGTAATGCGCGATTTGTTTGAGTACTAATAATATTTATTGATTTTGCGCCACGATCATTGATCTTTGGCTGCATATAACGAATACTTGAAGTATTCCATTGGTTTACTGGTAAAACGATAGGTGCGGATTTGTTTGACATTATTGTTTGATAGTAGTAGTGTGCGGTAAGTAGGTTTTATAAAAAGCTGGTATAAGAAGCTGATATAAGTTATACTATATATAGTGGTATTTCTTTAATTCAATTTTTTATATATTTTATGAAAAATCATGTTCTCTTTTCTAAAGTTCATGTTCTCAATTATAATTATGTTCTCAATTATAATTATGTTCTCAATTATAATTATGTTCTCAATTATAATTATAATTATAATTTATATTTTCCACCTTTTTAACATCCAGATAAAAGGGAGGGTTCGTCCAAGGGAACCGTAGGTTCCCTGGATTTCCCTACAATTAATATTTGATTATCCACCAAACACCATAGTTATATGGACGGGTTTCATTTGCATCAACACTTGTCGTGCTATTACTTATAGTGGTGGCAACAGATATACCAGTTGTAGAACTATTTATATTATTCCATGTTTTTGAACCAGCACTATCATATCCTGCAAAACTAGGAATGGTTCCTGGATAAGCATTTCCACCACTATTGTTATAATCATCATTTATAGTATATTGACTATGTGTATGACCGGAATCAGTAACCACAGATGAAGCCGTATGTGTGTGTGTTTGTGTAGCATGTGTTTGTGAAGCATTCAACGATGGACCTGAATAGACACCATTTGTACCAGTTCCTCTTAAAAATGCACCTTGGTAATTTGGCACATTGAAACTGGTATCACTTACACCAAATGTACTTCCAATGACTGCATACAATGCAGAATAGACAGTTTTTCCATAAGATGTACCATCACAAAGTAACCAACCATCCGGTGATGTGCCAACTGTAAAAGCCATAATACTACCTACGGGTGGTGCAATAGAAATATAATTAATCGTATATTTTTTTGATGTATTTACAATGCCACTTACGTCTAAATTAGTTAGTGGTTCGGTTGCCATATTTATTGCTACATTTCCAGTATTTACATTATAAATATTATTTGTCCCTTTGGACGTCCATAAAAATTCTTCTTGGAATTCAGGAACAACGCCTTGGTGCGGAGACAAATGATAATTGATTTTATTATTATAATACAAAATTTGATTTAATGTAGCGTTCTTACGTCTATGGGCGAACATATATAATATATAAAAATATAATTTATGTTGAATTTACACAAATTATATAATCTAAACTAATATGCCACTGATTCATACAACCATGGCATGGTTTCTCTTGCACCAGCAGAAACAACCGTCAATGCAGACAATACATGTAATGCCCCAATTTTTCTATGGTCTTCATCGATCCCACTATATACCATATTTTCAATTACAGTTAAACATGAAATTTTCAAATGATCTTCGGTAACATTCGGTTGATGATTGAAAATATTAGAAAATGGTTCAAACAAAGGACATATTTTTAATTTAATTTCGCGCGATAAGCCTCCTCGATAATACCAAATATCATGTAATATTCGATATAGTCGATAATATGTTTGCCGCTGTAATCCAGAAAACCATTCGCTATTCGTATAATTTCCCAATTGGTCTATTTCCATAAATAATTCTTGTATTCTAACATAAATTGGTTTTCTACGAATTTCCGTAATTTTATTATAAGCCATCCGTAATTCAGGCGTCAATGGCGTTATCACACGTGGATTATAATAATTATTTGATAATTCAGAATTTAATACATTGTTTGAAGTTGGTTGCACACGTTCTAATATATTTGTAGAACTTTGCGAACGTGGAATCGTTCGTATATGATTCATTTGTCCGTTTAATGATTCCGCTATACGTTCTAGTGTAAAACGGTTTGTTAAAATGGGATGCGGTCTCAAATGACTACACGTAGGACGTTCATGTAATATATTTAATTTCATATAGGTTTCATCTTTATGTTCGGCAAAGACAAATTGTATAATATTATACAAAGTTATGATTTCGCGAATATGTTTTACATCCATCACTTCGCGATTATATGGATTTGTTATTTTTCCCCGTTTTTTAATTAATTCCACAATAGATGTGAGATTAAATCCATATACGAAATCTTTGGCATCTTTATAACTATAAAATAATTCAAATGGAATTTCATCCAATGGTTCTAGTGTAACAAAATCCGTGTCATTTACACATATCTTACGATCGTTGAAAGCTGGACCACGCATTTTGAATGACAATCTAACTATAAATCCCCGAAATAGTTTTTGAATTTTGATTGAATATTTCATTTTTTTAAAATGCGTTTCTATGCGTTCTATTAATATACCTTTGTTTCCAGTCACTGGTAATTTATAATGTTTTACTAACATTTTTAATTCCGGTAATTTATATGATTTTAAATTGATATGATTCTTATAATATTCATCACATGTTACGATTTTAAAATCATCAGCCGCTTTGGTTTTACGCGTTTTTTTCGTGTTTTTAGAAAGTACATTTTCTAATATGTTCTCTTTTATAAATTTAGATAATGAATTTGTCATTTCAGTCATACCAATATATAGTATACAATAGATATTATTTATACTGTTTTAAATAATGTATTCATAATTATTATATTGTTTTATTCTTACATGCTGTCACCAATTCAGTTAAAATTTCAATAACATCATGATTTGTATATTTAAAACATATATTTTGTATATCCGCAGGAGATATTACATAATCCTTCATATTCGCAAAATATTCATTGTAATCTGGGTTCTCACAATCTATATTGCGAATTTTATGTAACATTTCTTTTATTATATGAATAGATGCCAATTTAAATTCATGGTGGAAATCGATGCGTCCTGACCGAGTGAATGCAGGATCTATATGCTCTAAATGGTTTGTTGTAAATATTATCATAGCATTATGTAACTCTATAATACCATCTAGAACATTCAATACGCATTCTAACGTCAATTCATCTTCTACTTTTTTATCAAATAATGTCATTGTATCCAACTCTTTTATTATTTTTTCGGGTCCATTTTTCTTGTCATACTTATCTATCATTTGTTGAATTTTACTATAATCATTGCAAACTCCACATGGTTTACTCATTCTATTTTTTAAAATATCACTTTTGTTTGCATCAAAATCCTCAAAAATAAAACACAATTCACGAATGGAATATTCTTTATCATTTATTTTAGTGGTTCGAAACAAACTACAAAAATCAGTACATGTTTTTAATTTAGACCAAGTCACTAATACCCCATGTCTTCCAGTGCGATTTAATATGCCACGTATCGTACATGATTTACCACAACCAGGTGGACCCCGTAATAAAATAGATGCTTTGAATGTAACTCCTGCTTCTTCATATTCTCTTTCGTAATCCGATTTTTCACCGGTTTTATTCACTTTGAATTTATCCACATATTCAATTAATTTTTCTTTTCCTTCAAAATAAATATTTTTATCTAGTGATTTATTACTCTTAAATGGATATTCGTGATATTGTAATTTAATTTTATCATATTCATCCTTATGTGTGCCTGCATATTCAAATAACATATGTGTTTTTTTATCCATAATTTCATTATTATATGATTGTAGACAATTTGTTACAAATTCATCCAAAATATGATATTTATTTTTTTCCTTGATTGTCAACCTATAACTATGTATTTTATATGAATTTTTGGGTTTCTCTTTTTCATCTGGCGCATTTTCTTCATAGATACTAATTTCAATAAATATGTTATGAATAGGACAAAGTAAAATTTTTTGATTATATTCAGGTATCATTACAAATTCTGTTTTTTCTTCTTCATACATATTGAATTGTAATTTTGCCATTTCTTTAAAATTATTTATATCACTTAATTTGTGATTTAATAAATAATAAGTAATTGCTCGGAATTTGTCACTATATAATACATGTGTTATTTGTTTATTTCCACTAAACCCAGTATGGTAAACTTTACGATGTCCGGTGATAGTTAACGAACTTGAATTACCATATTGAAAACTACTTAATGCATGTTTCATTTTATTTTGTACCATTTCACTGGAAAATATTTGATAAATAAAATAAATAAATACGAAATAAACCAGATTATAATTATTTATAAATAATTTGGTGGATAATTCATTTAATACTTTTGAATATATTGTTACTTGTAAAATGTGTAACGGGTCTATCATTTCATATATTTGTGAATAATTATTTATATGATTTCAAAATATATGTAAATATATATAATTATTGCGTTTTTTATATAATTTATAAAATTCCTTAGGATAAATCAAGTAATGAAAAATATAAAATATATATTTTATGAAAAAAGAACTTAAAAAGGATACGCTTTATAGTAATATAGTAAGAATGGTTAGAGCATCTAAGACTTCCGAAAAGCAATCCGCAACCCCTGCCCCAGTCGCCGCCCCAGTAGAACAAACTGCCGCACCAAAAGTAGTACGTGCCAAAAAGCCAAAGGTTGAAGCCGTCGTTGCAGCACCAGTGACCCCTGTTGTTGAATCTGCTGCTCCTGTTGAATCATCCGATGTTTCCACATTAGCATCAAAGATGTCTGAATTCAGTGCCAAATTACAACAAATTGTTGGATTATTTGCCACCGTCAAGAACGATTTCAAGACACTTGAAAAGACTGTTTCTCGTGACTTAAAGGCAGCCCAAAAAGCCTCCTCAAAGAAGAAGAGAACAACTGCTAACCGTCAACCATCTGGTTTCGTTAAGCCAACTTTAATCAGTAACGAGCTTGCTGAATTCTTAGGCAAGACAGTTGGTACTGAAATGGCAAGAACTGCTGTTAGTAAGGAAATCAACCAATACATCCGCGCCAACAGTCTTCAAGACGCTGCCAATGGTCGCAAAATCAACCCTGATGCTAAATTATCAAAATTATTAAAGATCAACAAGGGTGATGAATTAACCTACTTTAACTTACAAAGATACATGAAGCATCACTTCATCAAGACTGGTGTTACTGCATCTGCTTAAATTATAAATATAAAATATAAATATATAATAAAGTAACAAAATCCAAATAAAAACTGTAAAATTGGCAAAGAAAAAGAAAAAGTAAGTAAATTATAACTGTAATATTACATAAATAAATCAATTTATGTAATAAATAACGCGCACTCAATCTCGCACACTAATACAATTTTGAATTTAGTAGACAAAGTGTCTGTATTCATCATTTTGTTCTCGAAGTAATCGAACATACTGATTCTTTTATTGTTGAATCATGTAAACACAATAAAATATTAAACCATAAAACAATATAAAAATGTATATGTAATAATAAATATAGTAAGTAATGTCAAAACCTACTGAAACAATAGACAACGATAACGACATAATAGACGATTTTAAAGAAGAAGAACAAAAGCAACCCATTCCTCCTCCTCCTCCAAATAAAAGTGCAGAAAACATCTTTATGCAAAAAGTGCATGATTACTTATCCAAAAATAAAACAAAAGTATATATATTAACACCATGTTATGGTAGTCTTTGTTTCGTGAATTATGTAAAATGTGTAATGGCTACAAGTGAAATGTTTCGTACTTTAGGTATTGGATTTTCCTTAGAATTTTGTAGAAATGATAGTTTAGTATCCCGAGCACGTAATAATTTAGTCGCAAAAGCAATGAACGACCCGGAAATGACACATATTCTTTTTATTGATGCGGATATTACATGGAATCCAAGTGATATATTGAAACTAATCGTTTGTAATAAAGCATTATGTGGTGGTGTATATCCATTAAAACATTATTACTGGGAAAGATTAACCGCAAATCCAGAAAAGAATTTCATAAAGGAAGTATTAGATAGAAAGAAAAAATCTGATTTTCATACCCATATTAGTAACGAACAAATGATACAACATAATTTATTAAGATATAATATTAATTATAATAACAACGTTCTTTCTATCGATAACAACTTAGCCAAAGTCAGACATTTAGCTACTGGATTTATGATGATTAAACGTTCCACGATTGAAAAAATGTCACAAGCATTTCCATCCACCAAATATACAGATGATGTCGGATTCTTACAAGGAAAAGAAAATGACTATGCTTATGCTTTATTTGATTGTGGAGTAGAAGATAACCATTATTATTCCGAAGATTGGCTATTTTGCCATCGCTGGACGAAAATGGGAGGTAGTATTTGGTTAGATGTAACGATTAATTTAGTTCATACCGGCAATGAAGATTTCAATGGTTCTTATTTATCTACCATCATGTAAATTCGTGAAAAAATACCATAAAAATATGATATGTTTATACCATATTTTTACGCTTGTTAGTTTAGAATAAAGTTATATTATTCATTATTATAATATAACAAACGGTGTAAAACGCTTTTCCTAGAAGTAATACATTTATAGAATTATTAAAATATCAACTGAAAGCCTTTTGGAAAAATATAATAATATTATATAAATACTATGACTACGCGCAATTGGCGAGTAAAAAAACGCGTTTAAGATGTAGTGATCCGTTTTTATGTACGAAAAATACATCAACAACAACTTATACTCCAAGTACATTGACTATTTCTACATATACTAGTATTGGTGATTCTACATGGGAAGCTCCCGCCTATGTAACTAGCGTTGAATATTTGATTGTTGGTGGAGGCGGTGGAGGCGGTGCTGCATATGACACTGGTTCGGCGGGTGGTGGTGGTGGTGGTTTAGTTTTATACGGAACAATGAGTGTAACACCAGGAAACACGTATAATATTACTGTTGGTGACGGAGGTGATGGTGGAGTAGGAATAGGTGACCGTTATACCACGCGATCTGAAAATAATGGTTCTAATGGTTCAGATTCTATATTTGACACTATAACAGCATATGGTGGTGGTGGTTATAAAAGTCGTAGTGCGAATGGTAATGCAGGGTTAGGTGGTTCAGTCGCAACTACGTTAACTGCTCCTACTGGAGGAAATGGTGCAGGAAGTAGAGACGGAGGTGAAAACGGTGGTGGTGGCGGTGGTAATACTACAGCTGGAGGTAGTAGCGATTCAACGCCACAAGTTTCAAAGACTGGTGGAGCTGGATTGACAAGTAGTATATCAGGAACTAGTCTAACATATGGCGCTGGTGGTGCTGGTGGTACAGTTGATGGTAGTTCAGATGGTTTATCCGGATCCAATAATAGAGGAAATGGTGGAGGTGGCGCAACAAGTGTTAGTTATGATTCTAAATCAGGAGGTAAAGGTGGTTCAGGCATTGTTATACTTAAATATTACATCTAATGATTTTCTAATAAAAAACAAATGAAAAGTCAACTATCCATTTAATTTTACAGATGAAAAAATAGCAGACAATAGATTACATAACAAATATAAATCCTTCTGGATATAATATTTCTTTTAATTTTTCCATATCAATCATTGGTTTATTATTATCAACAACCACGTCATTGTATGAATAATGTTCTAACTGGAACATTTGGTACGTTTTTAATAATTTTCCATAATCTTTAATATATTTTGTATTTTTAATTAACCATACATAATATGTCAATGGCGGTGTTACATTTTTATCCAATGTGTATTTCTCCAAATATTTTATATATTCGTAATACCATCGAATACTTTCATATAAAGATGTTTCCATATTTAAATTGTAATCTGTACCAGATAAAACCATGATTTCACAAAATAACCGACGTGATAATTTTAAATCATTCAATATTTTACAACAATCATATATAACAATCGTATGGTTTAATAAACTAATATGCCGCACAATCATTTTACAATCATATAAGAACATATCCATATCGTCACTAATACATCCATCTGCTATATTTTGTTTTATTAAATGAGCGCAATATTGGTCGGCTTCTCCAGGTGATACATAATACACAACGCCATATGATTCTAATAATTCTTTTACTTTTTTTATATCTTCATCTTTGATTGTAATAAACTGTTTTTTCAACGTATCCATACTTGCTAATAAATCCTGTTTTTTTTCTTCATTTGTTTCATTTTCAAATTGTTTTTGTATTTCCATATATTTTTGTTCGGCATCTAATTTATCCATTCTACGTTTTATTAATATTTCTTTTTTTTCTGCAGGTGGTTTTCCATCAAATACAAAGATTGGTTCAATTTCATAATGTTTCAGTATAGATATAAATAAATACATATGTTCCATGAGTGCATTTTCTCCTTTAAATTTATACATATATATGCTAGCATCTATGACAAACCGTTTCTTTTTCAACGCACTTAAATGACATTTTTTGATAGATTTTTTACTACAATTATCCATAAGAAATCGATTCAAATATTTAATACCCATCTTGTAAATATATTAGTTTAGTCTCGGTTTTGAATTATTATACATTATACATTTTCAAATTCAATTTTTTATCTACTATTATAATAACCTATATGTCAAAAAAATATACGAATATTCTTGATTTATTACATATTTTCAAGATTGGAAAACTAGAATTTAATACTACGAGTAAAGATATTGTTAAAGATTTATTTATATTATTTTCACAAGGTGAACGAAAATATGAAAAAATATCCAGTGGATTAAAACCGCAAATCTCAAATATGTTTACCAAAAGTGATGAGTTTGGATATATGTCTATTGAAAACCAAAATGAAATCGTAAAAATGAAAGGAACACAATATCAATATGATTTTAGCATTGATTCGAATCATTTTTCGGTTGTTTTTTATACCAACACAATGAATGAGGTCGACATCCAAAAATATATCAAATGGGTATATATTTGGTTATATATAGCAAAAACCTATGCCAAATCAAAATGCTCTTCTGAATTAAAGATATATTTATATTTAACCAATTTAAAAAAAAAATTACCAAAAGATCAAGGCACGATAGGACAAGAACATGCCAATACTGGGTATACTATGTCTTGTAAAAAAAAGAATGAAATCAATATATTTAGAGAAGAAGAATGGTTTAAAGTTCTCATTCATGAATCATTTCATGCTTTTGGATTGGACTTTTCCGAATTGGATAATACCCCATATGATGGTTCAGAACAAATACTCAAACTTTTTCCAGTAGCATCGGATGTTAATTTGTTTGAAACGTATTGCGAAATGTGGGCTGAATTATTAAATGTGATGTTTATCTCATATTTTAACCAAACAACAAAAACAATAAATGTGTATGAAAATATAGATAAATTAATTCACGACGTGGAGAACCGAATACACTATGAAAGATTATTTTCTTTATTTCAATGTGCCAAAGTTCTCTATCATTATAAATTAGATTATAAAGAATTGTATGAAAAAACACCAGACGCCCAAAAAGAACGAACAAATAAATATAAAGAAGATACAAATGTTCTCTCTTATTATATCATTAAATCCATTTTCATGTTTTTTATAGACGATTATATGAATTGGTGTTTTGATAATAATAAAACACATACCGAATTCTTTACTCTACAAATAAAACAAACACCGGAAAGCATACATAAATATTGTAAATTTATTGAGAACCATTATAAAACCGCCCAATATACAAGTTCTCTACTTTTATTTGAAAATTGGTTTCGTAATTCAAAAAATCTCAATACTATAAGTCCAGAATTATATAACACATTACGTATGACTGTAAACGCCGCATAAAAAAAGGCTTTCGCCCTTTTTTATTTTTATTTAATTTTTATTTTATGCGCTAACATTTAGTTCTTCCATTGTCAATGGTTTCATGGTTTCGTTTTTAGATTCTTCTGATAATTGCAATAATGAAGATAAGATGCGGATTTTCTCTTCCATTGCTTCCATTTTTATTTTCTGTTCTTCAATTAAATTTTCCATGAATTTATTACTGGCAATTAATTGATGGATATTTAATTCCGGAACTTTTACTTCTGGAATGGGTGTTTTATTAATTCTCACTGCGAAATAACGGTGTAATGCTGAATTATTCTTTGAACGAATATTAATATATTGTCTTCTGTTTGGAGTCCAATATCCATTTAATCGGATTTCAGATTCTTCTTTTAAATCGTATAACATATTTTCAGCGGTTTCATACCACATATCAAAATGGACGAACGCTGAAATATTTGTAGAGTTATTCGCTAATTTTTTTTCTACATAATCAATGCGGTTTACCTTGCCTAATTGTATTTTTTCTTCAAAATAGTTTTTTAAACTGGATTCGTCAAATAAATGTTCTCCATCTAATGACATATCCTTTGGTAATACTGGAATGTATAAACTTTTAAATTGTACGTTTAATTTAGTTAATGGTGCTGGTGCTGATGTAAATTCCATTGTTCTTAGTTTAGAAAGTTGTTTGAGATTGTTTGGTTGTTTGGTTGTCTATAGAATATTTAGAAAAAAGTAATTCAATTTTATCCAGGGAACCTACGGTTCCCTTGGACGAACCCTCCCTTTGTATGGAAACCAATGTTAGGTGTTCTGCTCCTATGCTCGCTCCTTTTTTGTTTATAATTTTGAGAACATGAAATATATCTAGGAAAATATTTAGGAATTTTTAGATAAGGAAGGGGTCGTAGGGGAAACCTTGGTTTCCCTACTGGAAATAATATATTATAGTATATTATAAAATGACTTCTCAATTAAAAACCAGCAACTACGAAATTATCACTGCCGCAGTTCATGAAATATTATCTTCTGGTAAATACTCACATGCTATTATAGATGTTTTTACAAATAGTTCAAAAACAATTTTTGCAGTAGATTCGAATGGTGTAACCGTTGATGATAGAAGAGTACAAAGTATTTCACAAACATTAGCGCATGTAAATGAGAATGGTGATTCAATAAATCCTACAGTTACAATAGAATTTACAGATGGAACGAATTTCACTTCCGATGATGTTTTAGACAAATTTTGGTATACAGTTTCCGGTGTGCCTGTTGTATTAAAGAAATTTTAATTTGGGTGTGTCATCATAAATATATTTAGTATTCATATAATAAATATATTTTTATTCTTTTGTTTTATCTTCATTCGCAATTGCCACCCGAACTTTCATTAATAAATCATCAATCTTAGGCGTATCTCCTCTTTTAAATTGCATTAATTTCGCATTCTTTGTTTCCATCAATATTTTTTTCAAATCCAAATTTTGAGAAAATTTGGCGACTAATGCTCGTTTACGTTCTTCTATATATCGTGAATTGACACCAACCTCAAAAAAATCCGCATCTATTTTTACATGTTCGGGGAGTTTTTGTTTGGATTTTAATTTATTACTTTTCTTCGCTGCTTGTTTCGCCAAAGTAACATCTTTACTAATATCTGTTTCACTATCTAATGAAAAAGTTGCATAAATATCTGGATATCCTTTTTTATATTGAGACCCCAAATAATAATGTTCTACTGACGCCCATCTTTTTCCATCTATCTTAAATGGCGCAATCCAATCATCATCTAATTTTTTACGCCAATCTTCACATACTTTATCTTTATTTAATGCATTAAAATCCATGAATCGATTTTTATTCATTTTTTCACCCGAACCTTTCCCTGCTTTTGCATTCGCAGATTTATTATAAAACATAAATATTGTTTCAGGGTCATACAATTGTATATCTTCATTTTCATCATCCTCTGGTGCTCCTTCGTCGGGTGACAACCCCAATTTCGTTTTTAAATTACGAAATTCTTTTATCAAATAATAAGGACCCGCATTTTTCTCCATACATTTGTTTATAATGAGCGCTTTTATATCATAAGGTATTTCAGGATATTTTAATATGCGTTTTTCTTTATAAGTAATTAATTGATAATGATTTCCCTGGTGACTTACCATAATATAACAATCCGGTGAATAATTGTCTACATTTGTAACATCATCTATTAATTGTCCGCATTGCAATACCGAATCCAAATCACCATTTTTATATGCTTCTTCAGATAAAATAATACATTTCATATTTAATTTTTTTTCCAAAGTAGAAATCGCCCATGTATCCGCCCAAAAATTGGACGTTTTGACAACGCCTTTGAATTTTTCATAACTATCAATCCCCTCCATAAATTCAAATTCAGACATCATTTCTTTGGTATCCTCTTTTTGTATTTTGAAATTATTATATTGTTCTACTATATTCTTTGCTTCCTTTAAAAGAACAGTAGACTCTGCTTTGTCAGTTGTCTTTTCGCTACGTTTTTTTAATTCCGCTATTATTTTTTTTGCATCTTTCATTTCTTTGTCTTTTGCATGGATTTCGCCTAAAAAATTCATATACAATGTGCGATATTGTTGGTATGTTTCATCCGTTGCCTCATCTGATAACAACGCTCTTAATTTTTCAGTCGTTGTTTTATATCCCATTTGTGCGTATGCTTCTACCAATGTATGAAAAAAACAATCTCCGTCGCCAGGTACATCCAATATATTATAATGTTCGTTTTTCATAAATTGCTGTATCCATACATTTCGGGTATTTTCTACATACTCATGTTTCATTTTATCACTATCTTCTTCTGTTTCTTCCGATAGTGGTTTGGACGCTTTTATACTATCATCTACATCAAATACCCCATCCTTTAATTGTTCTTTGGTGTTTTCATTTTCTTTTGATTTTTTATTTTCTGGTATTTTTAATCTGGTAGCATCATCATCGGATTCGTCTTCATTTGTTTCATTATCCGGCTGTTCCAAATATTCAGATTCTTCCTTTTTTTCAATAACTTCTACCTCTTCATCTACCTCTGCTAAATGTTGGTGACTTTCTTTATATTCCTTTATTTTACGAAGAATATATTCCTCATTATCAAACAATAATATATTTCCTTTTGATAAATCTATATCATTCTCCTCATCTAATATGCTAATTAATTTGCTACTTTCTATTTCAAAGACACCAATTCTTGCCACAGGAGAATTACCTAATAATAAATAAATCGTATAATAAATAATTCCATAATCTGAATAGGTATATTTTTCTCTACCTAATACAATCTCGATATCATTATGATATAATTCTATCTCGTAGACAGATGACGAATAACCAATATCCCCATCATCTATACTTTTTATTTCATTATATATAACTTTATCTGGATGAATCTTTGATTTCACCATTATATATAATGTAGTATTTTATTTTTTATTTTATTTTTACAAAGATTTTATTTATTCAATTTATCCACCATATCCATATATTTAAATATCGCTCTACTTGACAAACTCTGTCTATCTTTGGCTTTTAATTTGGAACATTCGGTCACATTCGTCAAAATTACATTCCAATTTTCCAAACTACTACATTCTGCTTTTATATTCGGAATAATGATAAATAAATTTTCGGTTATTTCTTCTACCTCATTCAATCGGTTTGGTTCATCTATGTATTTTGTTATCAATCCCTGTAAATATAAAATAATATCCAACAATAAGTCGGTTGTTATAATTTGTTTTTTCATCAAATTCACCAGGAATGCAGAAAGAGCCTTGCGTTTATCATTTGATTTATTATAATTACAAAATTTATCATAATCTGTATTCGGATCTACATATACGATTTCTTTTACATTTTCCTTATATTGAACTAAAAATTCTTCTATGATTGAATTAAATTCAGGGAATTTATCACCCAATTCTTTATATAAATCCGCATATAATTCCGAAAAAAACTTATTATTACTTGCTATATCAAATATCGCCTTTACTATGGTCTTCATATCTTCTATCTTATTCTCATTATCCAATAATATATTATTAATGTTCTCAATAATTGTTTCTAATTGACTTTTATAATTTTTGGCAGATATTTTATTTAAACACACTCGAATATCATTAATAGATTTTTCGATTCCTTCTTTTTTATCTATGACGGTTGCTTTAAATGGTACTGGGTTTCGAACTGCTTCCCAATCTTCATCAGTCACCTGTTTCGTATGTGACCTTCCTGATTTTTTATGGGAATAATGAGAACCCGATTTTTTCACTGGTTTTTCATAAGTTGTGGGGGTTTCTGTTTGGGTAGAACTGATATATAAATTTACTTCCTCCTGCAGTTTACAGATAATATTATTTATATTTTCTGGTAATGTATATTCAAACTTACCAAACATAATGGTGTTAAAATCCGTTAATGTATATTGTGGCATAATTTATAATTATTATATGTATATATCATCATAAATTTATGTTCTTTTATGAAAATAATATTTATTTCAGGTTCTCAAATTCGTTTATACGATTGACAAAATATATTTGAAATTTATATTATGTTATTTAATTGTATTTCATTTCCATTAGAAATAAATGCTCCACCAAAAAAGAAACCATCATTGAATAAGGAGAACCTGGTGAAACAATTTAAATTACCCATTCAATATTTAGAAGATAAATTCGCGGTTTCCGAAATCGTATCTACGGATTTGGAGTTAGATTCATGTGATAACGAAAAACAAAAATCCATGTACCATTATTTATTTAAACCACAACACCCATTTGCCGAGAAAATGATTCCTGAATGGAAGAAATACTATACCACCAATATTGAATATTTAAATGATACCAAATCCCTTTTAGAAAATATGAGAACCTTTAAAGAAAAACAAGCGGAAACTCCCTATGTAATGAATTGTGACAAAATTGCCGAAATTTGGGGGGAAATGAAACACAATGGAGATTTTTTGAATAAATATAATTATATTGATTGGGATATACTCAAAGAATTCAATAAATCGACATCAATACTACAAATCATCTCGTTTTTAAATATCGCATCGCCTATTCTTAGTTTCATATTGCCCTTCTTTTTATTACTCATTCCATTTATCATTTTAAAAATACAGGGCATTCCTATCACGTTCTCTATGTATTTAGAAGTATTAAAAGATATTGCTCGTCATCATTTTATTGGAAAAGCACTGGCGTTGGGGTTTACCAATATGACCTTTGACAAATTTATATATTTGATATTTATCCTCGGATTTTATTTATTACAGATATATCAAAATGTTACCACGTGTTATCGTATGTATCATAATATAAACCGTATAAATGACTACTTATTTGAAATACGCAATTTTATTCAATACTCCATTCATAATATGGATACCTTTTTAACGATAAATGCGAACGGCGAATCATACTCTGCATTTCATAAAGATATTGTACGACATAGAGAACAATTAGTAGAGTTTTATAATTCAATTGTAAACATCAAACCATTTTCACTGTCATTTGACAAATTTACTGAATTGGGCTATTTATTAAAATGTTTTTATGAATTACATTCAAATGAAGTATATGAAGATTCACTCGTATTTGCTTTTGGGTTTGAAGGATATACCAATAATTTATTAGGTGTATATGAGAACCTGGAAAATAAAATTGTCTCTTATGCGAATTTTGACGAGAACAACCATACATGCAAATTATCGCAACAATATTATCCTCCATTAATGGATGAGAACCCAGTGAAGAACGATTGCAATTTTGATAAAAACATGATTATTTCCTCTCCAAATGCCGGTGGAAAAACCACTATGATTAAAACCACTACAATCAATATCATTTTTACCCAACAGCTGGGTTGCGGATTTTATAAGTCATGTGTTCTCAAACCGTATACACATATCCATTCTTATTTGAATATTCCCGACACTTCTGGTCGCGATTCATTGTTCCAAGCCGAATCTCGTAGATGTAAAGAAATTATTGATATTATTAATGGAACGAATATTGAGAACACCCGACATTTCTGTATATTTGATGAATTGTATTCCGGTACAAATCCAAAAGAGGCGACCAAATCTGCTTATGCTTTCTTATTATATTTATCCAAATTCAAAAATGTGAATTTTATGTTGACGACTCATTATGTGGATATTTGTAAGAAATTTAAAAAATCGGAATGTATACAGAATTATAAAATGTTAGTTGAGAACCTGGAGAATGGTTCATTGAAATATACGTATAAAATGAAACGAGGAATTTCCAAGATTCAGGGTGCGATTAAAATTTTAGAACAAATGAATTATCCGAATGAAATCATAGATAGTGTAAAATGTTTTCGTAAATAACATAAAAAATAAATTGTAAAAAATATATCCATGTTTTTACAATTTCTCAAATCATCGTTTTTTGTGCTATCTATATTCGGGTCCTCTATTTTTACTGCATATAACCTATGTAAAATAAAAAAAATACACTTTATCAATCCCGAACTTATAAAACATAAATCCAAATTCGGTGAATATATGATTACGATTGGTAATACGATTTTTCCAGTGTTTACGACAACCACATGTATCAATGTTTATTTTATGGAGCGATTTGATACGAATAAACATTCTTTTTTACAGACTCTATTAAATTGTGCGGCGTATTCAATAATTGCCGAAATGTCCTATTACGTCTATCATCGTGCAATACACCATAAATATGTGTACAAACAAATTCATTCCAAACATCACGAAAATATAGTCGTCTATCCATTAGATTCCCTATATTTTACCAGCATTGATATCATTTGTTATGTTTCGTGTTTACATTCGCCGTTATTGTTTATTAAAATGGATTGGTTTGAATATTTTATTGCCTTATATTTCTATGTAACTATGGGTTTCTTATCTCATTCTAATCTCTGCTATAATCATCACGTTCTCCATCATAAATTATTTAAATGTAATTATTGTTTAGTCTTTCCATTTTTTGATATCGCATTCCAAACACTACGAATGAAATAAATGGGCGGTTTATTTCTCAAATATCATGATACGTTCAGAAGTTTCTTTATGTTTGGTTACATGTACGTCCTTGTTATACATTGGCTGTTGTGATTTCATAGTAAAATATTTCTTGGTAATCTTATTCATATCTTTTAATAAATCGTAACTATCGCCCGTATTTTGAGAACCATAACCAGATAAAATATAACACATTTTGCCTTTTGGAGCGAGAACATAATGACATAATTGGATCGTAGCTTCCCAATATTTTTCCAACCATTCTTCATAGGTTTTATATTTTTCCGTACTTTGATGTGCACTATCATAGAGTTCCAATTCATAATAGGGCGGACTGAAAAAAACTACATCAAAATAGGATTTATATTTGGTTTTAAAAGCTGCTGACTTCATTAAATCTTCGGATGGTTTACAATATATGGTCGTCTTTTTCATTGGATAATATGTTTTGGCAAATTCAGCGGTTTTCTTACATACATCCGGTATGACATCCGTTCCCACATATTCGGTTACCATCGGGTATTCCATAAATCCATAACAATAGGAAGACCACCCCAATGTAGGTGTAAATATTTTACTACCTTTTAATACGGAATGGTTTAATGAATATACTAAATATGGGTTCATGATGGATGCTCTAAAAAAATAAGAGGAGAACACGCTACCTATACGTCCCTTTTGTATATAATGAATCGCACTGGGAGTCAATAGTTTATAATCAATCGTGGAATTTACATATAAATCTTCCAACATGTTTAGAAAAGTGGCTACATTATCAATTCCTGAGGCGGTATGTTTCAATATGTTCTCGTAATGCATATTCCGAATGATATTTTTGTATTTCAATTCAATATTATTATTCATTTCTTTATTTTTCATAGCCGGAGTGGTGATATGTAATTTTTCCGGATTTACAGATAATGATAAATTATAATATCTGGTTAAATATTCATTGCGATTTTCAATGTTCTCCAAGAGTAATTTGATGGTAGGTTTTTCAATATCCTTTCTTTTCATATAATCTTTCAATGGTTCTCTTTTATCGCCAATTTTTACTTGGGCTTCATTGATAAATTCGGTCAATGTTTGCTGTTTTCTTTTGAAGAGGTTTAAAAAATCTTCTAATTCTAAAAATTTCATTTGGTTATAATAAAATGATATTTTTATTTGGGATGTTGTATCAATAATTTGTCTATCCAATAAATAATCGGTGTATTTATTTTATTATCTTTTACTGCCTGATAACCTATTTTACTGAGATGAACCATGTTCTCATGATTGATTTCCAACCAAATATTGTAAATAATAAATAATATGATTGTAGCCATTATGTCTTTATTATGTATTGTCGTATTTCGTAAACTCCATAATGGTATGATTTTTATACATAATTGTATAAGTGAAAACAAAAGAATATAATGGTACGAATTTTTATAGGAAATCATCAAGAATAACATGATTATATTTGTAAACAATGCGATTGCTAATCCTGCCTTTGGATTATAGGTTATTATTTGGAAATGATATAGTAAAAACCATATGAATATCCAATAGGAAAATACGAAATCAAATCTGGGTTGCATCTAAATTATATGGATATTTTTATTTTTCTCTTTGCTAATCTATTATATATTTTTTACGAAATATTAGACGATTCTAATAATAATACGAAACAATTATAAATAATCCAGAATAAGGGAGGGAGCGTCCGAGGGAACCGTAGGTTCCTTGGATTTATATAAATTTAACGAAAAAATTAGTGGTACCCCCTAAAAAATCGGAAAAAGAAATGGGGTCACTTTTCAAAAATGGACATTTTTAAAATGTCCAATTTTCAAAATGCGATTATTAAATTTTGAAAAAAAAATCAAAAAACCATTTTTACTCGGACATGCTTTAAATTCCAAAAAAATACGCCAAAAGTTGTTAGCATAATTTTTTTATTACTTTTTGGAAAAATAATTTAGAGATTTTTTATTAGTCTATTTTAGACTAATGGAGACTAATAAAAAATCTCCAATTTTTAATAACTATAAATATAAATGTATAATTTGTGACTATTATAGTAACAAAAATAGTGAATACACTAAACATTTATCCACTGCAAAACATATTCGGAGATTTTTGGCTAATGAAAAATCTCCAACCGATATATGCTGTCAAAATCAATTATATTCATGTGATTGTGGTAACAATTATAAACATTTATCTTCTTTATATAAACATAAAAAAACATGTTCGGGTTCCACTTCCAGAGAACCTAATATTTCCTCGGAGACACCCTCTCTTTTAATTGAAATGAAAGAACCAGGCGCATCCAATGAAATACCAATGGAATTGATATTGGAAGTGATAAAGCAGAGCAAGGAAGTTCAAAATGTTCTCATAGAACAAAATAAAGAATTACAAACTAAATTATTAGAGAAGGAAAATCAATTATTAGAGCAGAATGAAAAATACAACGAACAAATATTGGAATTGGCTAAGAAACCCAATATTATAAATTCTAACAATAATACATTCAATCTTAATGTATTCTTAAATGAAAAGTGTAAAGATGCAATGAATATAGTGGATTTTATAAATTCATTGCAATTAACTACTGACGATTTTGAAACAACTGGCAGATTAGGTTTTGTCAACGGTATTTCCAAAATTTTTATTAGTCAATTAAAAAAAGTGGATGTAGTATGTCGTCCGTTGCATTGTACGGATTTGAAACGAGAGACTCTGTATATAAAAGATAATGATAAATGGGAGAAAGATACGGACGAAAAGAAAAAATTAAAATGGGCTGTGAATCGTATCGCGCAGCTCAATTTAAATCAAATACAACAATGGCAGCAAAAATACCCGGATTGTGTAGAGAATAATACTCCAGCAAATGAAAAATTCACTGAATTAGCATTAGTGGCTTTGGGTGGCAGGGGACAAGAAGAAATTGAAAAATTTAATGAAAAAATAATGAAAAATGTTATCAAAGAAATAGTAGTGGATAAAATGTGATGGATTACGCCAAACAAGGGATGGACATTTAATCCACCGATAAATTAAATGTTCTTATGCACGTTTTCTCATGTAAAATTCCCGTTATTTATATTCAAAATAAAAGCCGTTGGTGTGTTTCCTTTCCTTATTTAATACTTTTCCTATCAAACTTTCGCGTAAATTTAATTCAATCGCACAATCTCTGATAGAATTAAATTCTTTTATTATATTTTTATTTATCTCATTATCATATTGTATAATTTTTCTTTTATTTGGATTTAAACCGGTATCGTAAGCGTGTTGCATATTTTCTTGATGTGTTACCCATTCAAGATTTTCAACTCTATTATCTAACGTATCTCCATTTTTATGGTTCACCTTATCTTTTGTTAAGTCATTATTTTCAATAAATGTTTTCGCAACGAGTATGTGTATTTTCTTTTTTTTGTATTGATAATATCCTTTTGATTTACCATTTTTTTTACAAATAGTAAATTTATCTTTTATTGTATATTCCTTGAATACGCATTTAGATCCTATTTTAATTGTATTTTGTTGTTTAACAGGTATTTTTAACCTTCCAACATTTGATATAAAATGATAATAAGGAACATCTTCTAAAATAATAGAAGGTATAAGTTTATCACTAACTTGTCTCCATTCTTCATTTTGAAGAGTTGAAATTACATTTTTATAAACCCATAAAAATCCATAAAATTCACTTTTGTTTAATATTGAATTTTTAATATTTTGACCCAAATTTCTTGTCAAGTCTTTTAATTGTTTTTTATCTTTGTTTTTAGTCAAAACGTTATTTTCATTAAAATTTTGTATAATCCAATCCGCACATAAAGCGTAAGAACTATACGTTTCTATAATGTTTCCTTCTTTATCAATTCTTTCAATAATATGAGAACCATATCCATTTTCATGGTTTTTAACAAAACCAATATTATTAGCTTGTTCTTTATAGGTTGCCCAACGCAAATTTGATACATTATTGTTTGTTTGTTCACTGTTATTAATATGGTCTACAGAAGGTTTATTTTCAGGGTTCGGAATGAATGCCTCGGCAACTAATCTATGACGTTGTTTTTGTATTATTTTTCCATCTTTTGTCAACCCATTGCGGATATAACCATCTTGGTCGAGTGTGTCTTTTAAAAATTTTTCTTTTCTATTTGGAAATACACTTTTCAATCTCCCATAATTACTTATATAATAATGATTGAAATCTTCTAACGCTTTCCAAATTTCTTCCATTGTTTATAAATATAAATAATAGGTTTGAATTATGTTTAAATCAATTTTATAGAATTCATACGTAAGAATTGGGACCAATTTTCAATAATAATTTATATAATTTTAACGAAAAAATTAGTGGTACCCCCTAAAAAATCGGAAAAAGAAATGGGGTCACTTTTCAAAAATGGACATTTTAAAAATGTCCAATTTTCAAAATGCGATTATTAAATTTTCAAAAAAAATCGAAAAATCCATTTTTACTCGTAGATGCTTTAAATGCCAAAAAAATGCGTCAAAATTTGTTACCATAAATTTTTTTATTATTTTTGACAAAATATTTTGGAGATTTTTTATTAGTCTAAAATGGCTAATAAAAGACTAATAAAAAAATCTCCAAAATTTGCAATTATTTTATTTTATCACGGTTATGGTAACAAAATATTGTATATGTTAACAATAATTTCGCAGCATAATTAAAAATGGAGATTTTTGGCTAATAAAAAATCTCCAACCGATACATGCATATAAAACAGTTCATTCATATAAGTATTGCAATATTGTATCAAGTGGTCGTGGTCAAGAAGAGGAACTGAAATTCAACGAAAATATTATTTACAACCTTATAAAATACGTAATATTTTATTGGAATATTGATTCTATAATAATGCATTTATTATCTGGATTTTCAAATTGTTTTCGGCAATATAAACCTTGGCGACTTTTTATTAGTCTAAAATGGCTAATAAACGACTAATAAAAAGTCGCCAAATTTTTAAATTTATAAATATATTATTAATTTTATCACTATTTCAGTAACCAAAATTTTTCATCTGATAAAATAATTCCGCTGCATAAATAAAATGGCGACTTTTGGCTAATAAAAAGTCGCCAAACGAATTATGATAACAAAATTACAATAAACATTATTTTATGCTAACAACTAACACATATATATATATATATATTTAAATACATATTCCAATGAATACAGTGTAAAATATTATACATAAATATATAATATTTTATGACGCACACATTACGATATACAATATATAACATACAAATTATACAAAATGTTTATTCATATATTTTTGGATAGTAAAATAAGTCAATTCAACTCCTTCAATTTCGTCGCCTAATAATTTACGTAATTTGGCATCAGGAACAATAATACGTTTATTCTCTGGATTTTTCAAATTATTTTCATCAATATATAAATTCAAATATTTGGTGATTTGGGTTCGCGCACGTTTTGTTCCTTTTTCACAATCCATAAAATCACATAAATCATCACTCAATGTAACGGGTAGAGCAAATCCCGACTTTTTCCTTGGTTTTTTTGGTTTTGTTTCTTTTTTTACATAATTCTTCACAAAATTATTAATCAACTTTTCAAATGTTTTGATTTCTTTATTGACTTCATCCAATGAATTTTTTTGTTCGGAAATTTTATTTCGAATAATGTCAAATTTGGCAATTATTTTGGTTAAATTTGCGGGTAAAATATCCGCATTATTTACTTCAATCTCCCCTACATTATCATCGATGCGAATAATATTCTCCATGTCTAAATATACTTTTATGTAGAAAATAGAAAAGTATATTTATATTGTTTTTTATGTATATGTTTTTATTCTATATATTTATGGTTGAGCTAGTTGTTCTCTTCCACCACGACTACGACCGCCGCGACCTCCACGTCCACCCATAGGTCTTCTTCGTTGGACGGTAGTGAATTCACCGTCTTGTGCGGGTCTATCCTCTGGGTGACCTTCTGGACGAATTCTATAACGACGAAATGGTTTTTGTACTGGTTCATCGCCAGATTCACCGGCTAATGGAGGACGATTGCGAGTTTCGCACATTAATTTACCACCTTTTAAACCAGTAATATTATTGGCTTGGAATTCATATTTTTCATTAGTGGAGGTCTCCAAATCAAATTCAACATATTCGCCTTGAACTAAATATTTATATTGTGAGTTAGTTACACGAATACTTGAATAATGGATAAAAACATCCTTGGCTTGGTCGGTTCCATCATTGATAGTGATAAACCCATATCCTGCCTTGTTATTAAACCATTTGACTTGACCTAATGTTTTAGTGGTTGCTGTGGAAGTTGTATCTTGTGTATTACTCATCGTATTACTCAATATAATCTAATACCAAAATACCTTTTATATTGTTTTTTCCAATAATTGTTTTATTACATTATATGCCGGTTCTTCGTCATATTTCAATGAATAACAATATTTGATATAATGCCAAATCACAGGTTTTATTTCCGCACAAAGAGTTTCTATATGTTCGATGGATTTCAATTCTTTACGTTTGATATTTTTAGGATGATATATATGTATCGCGGGATAGACACTCTGGTTCTCTATATTGGTGGTATTTTCCCATGGTAATTTTTCATAAAACAAATATAAAAACATATATCCCAACGAAATCATATCATCCCGTCGAGTTGCTTCAATACCATTATGGATATTTATGCTGACATAATTAGGCGTACCTAACATATGCATATTTTTATCATTATAGGGTATATGTTCTTTGTCTTCATTTATGTAGAATGTAGAGAACCCAAAATCAATTAAAAACAGTTCTCCTTGACGTATCATAATATTGTCAGGTTTCATATCTCGATGAATCACGAAATTATTATGTACGTTCTCAATGATTTCAATCGTTTTCAACATAATCATGTATATTTTAGAAGGAGTGAGCGATTTTAGTTTAATATATTCGCTTACCGAACATTCATAGAGAGGCATAATGGTGCAAATGTGGTCTTTATATTTACCATACCAATAAACAATCGGTATATGTTTCACATTATGGGTAGAAAGATAATTAATAATCGTCGTTTCATTTTTGAGTAATTTAATGGGAGAACCAAGAGATTCCATTTTGATAGCAATCGGTTCTCGTGTTTTAAGATGAGAACCTTTATAGACTATCCCGAATTGACCTTTACCAATTGGTTTTTCAATGATATATTTATTGTTTATCATTTCATTGGTTGTTTCATCCATTCTTGTTTCATTCATTTTGTATAATAATATTAATATCGTTTTATATTATATATGGAATTATTTTCCCAAATCAATTATAATTTAGAGAACCTATTAGATAAAATAAAAGAACCGTTGTATAAAGGTTCTCTCTATGTAATCTTTTTTTTATATTTTGTAGCGTTTTTTGGATTATATAGTTATAATCAACAATATTTATACTATTTACATTTATTTATGCAGATGTTTGTATGTATATTTTTAATTGTGCGGTTTCATCCATTTCGTAAACATTATTTGAAACCATTTGATGCCAATATTATATTTGGTAGCGCGGTTGTATTATTAACAAATTTAGGCGTTACAACATATATGGAAAACTATTTAAACAGTATTATTGTAAATACACATATTCAACTCATCCAATAACAAAATGGAAACGGAGCTCACCCATAGAGAACCCGAACACGAAGAAATAAATATAAACGAAATATTTGAAAATGCGGTGAAAGATCCTTCTACATTTTCCACGTTAGATATCGACCAATTATTAGATAAAATAGAGAATGAAACGAATGAGTATTTAGACGGAAAATCTATGAATTCAATTACAGATGAGATATATGACAAAATAAATGAATTGAATTTGAGAACCGAATATGCGAAAGAATTATGTAGTAAATTGATTGGATATAGGTATGTAGATGAAATCAATGAATTACACAAAGGAAAACATATTCGATGGTTGAGAACCAATAGCAAAGAAAAAATATTGACGAATGGCGGTATTGTAGTGAATATAAAATTTTTAGATAATGGCATACATGTAGTATGTAAAAATTCGCAAAATTTGTTTATACAAATCAAATTTGATGAATGCCTTATATTTCAAAAATTATCGGTGGAAGAACAACTCATCTTGATGGCGTATGAATATATCGACACATAATCAATTGTTTTTTCGTGAATATTTATTACCCATTCGCGTTATTTTTTTCCGGGTTTTATTATTCCGTTGGGTCAAATAAAAGAATTCTTTGACATGATACATAATTTTTTGGGCGACGAATATGTCAATATCGACGTTTTGTTTTGACATTGAGCCATGAATTGCATTATTTAAATCAAACCAATCATAGATAAATTCATATAAATTATTAGTAGTATCAATCTGATTGGATAATCCTATACCCATATCCGAGACAGTAAACCGATTTATAATATCATGAGTACTCAATGGGTGGCAATAACTCCTTGGTTTAATATAGTATACCTTTTCATTTACCATATTGTTAAAGTAGGTATTGTCAATAAAACAAATTTCCGTAGTTTTGGGTAAAAGCGTACAATTGATAAAATCATTGATATTTTTGTCTTGGGTAGTGCGATTTATTTCAATGATTTTATTATTTATTTTAAACGCACAAACGACCTTATCGAATAATTCGTCTTTCAAATGTAGTTTATAATTGAAATAATTGGTAATATATTTAATCCATGGTGGATTACATGAATTATTCGTATAAATATATATTTTATCACACACTCCTTTTTTGCGTTTCATGTATAAATAATCCAATATATTGAGAATACCAAAGCGTATGAATTCGGGAAATAAATCTAATAATTTATTGAATTCGGGTTGTTCTTCTTCTATTGGTTGTTTTTTTATCGTTTTCAAATGATTGATCCCGCACCATAACACGTATAAATCTGAAAATGAGCCGAGTGTTTCGTCTAAATCAAAGACAAATGCCTTATTATATTTTTTAATGTATTTTTTATTATAACATGCGCCTTTGTAAATTTGTAAATAACTGTATTCATTTGTAGACATACATATATTTTATATAATATACAAATATTATATAGAATGGAAAAATTTTATTTTATTGGCGTATTTCTAACGTAATTGATTTGTCAATCCGGTAATGCCAGTAGAACCGAATCCTCCTGTGCCTCGTTCGGTAGTTGTCAAATCCTGCTCTTCTACTAAGTAGACGAATATAGGACAAAGTGTGGGATGACAAATTTGTAATAAACGGGTGTGCTTTTCCAAGATATATTCGTGATTTGACTCATTGTTATTTTCTCTATTGCTATCATTATTTTGCAACCAACGAACTGCACCAATCAAATTTCCGCGATAACCTGAATCAATAATGCCGGTATGATTCGCCAACATCAATGGTGTTTTAGACATACTGGACCGAGGATGGACGGTGTAAGCACACGTTTGATGGGAATTCATTTTTTTATCAATATATACCATTTCTGCTTTTACTTTTAAATCTATGAATTTACTTTTGATAGGTTCATTAAAGACCACGTTATTCGGAATAAACAAATCAAATCCGGAATTTGGGAATACATCATTTATAATGCCGCGATTATGGTTCTCAATATGTTGTTTATATAATTCAACGAATGACGATTCATCACTATTGACAACTAATTTTAAAACGGCTACTTTTCCAACCCGATTCAAGAAATTATCATGATTGTTAATAAATTCCTCTATGATGTATTCTGACGAGCGCATTGTATAATAGAATACATATTTAATTCTTTATGTTTATTCTGGCAAAATATAAACCAATCATAATAATATATGAGTAAATTAAATTTCCATAACATATCTCCACATCACTCAATGTATATAGGTGAATATGATAGTCCAATAAGATTTTCTAATACGAATGATACCCGATATATTGGATTGTCAAATTATGAAAAAAAAATATATAATAGATTACGAAAATATGGTAATTTTGATAAAATAATGTATACCATCCAGAAATTCAAGGAATGTTGGGATTGGAATAGTTTTATACGCAATTATGATAATGCAAAAGGGATCAATCCATATATTATTCGGCATGAATTATTTATGGATGTTTAGAATTATTTGAGAACAAAAAAATTGAATAAAAAAATACGAAAAAACATAAAACACAACAAAAGTAGTAAAATGAATAAAATGATAGGATGCGTTCCAACAAGAAAAAGTCAAAGAGGTTTACCAGCTATAACAATGCGTGTAGTAACGCTTGGAAATGGTGACCCAGCAACTGCGACATACAACAATCAGAAACTGAATAACGCGGATATAAAAACATTTATAGAAAATAAAATAAAACCTGGATGCCAAATAGTACGTTTACCTATCCCGCCAGACGAATCACATTCTATAATTGTAGAGGTATTCTCCGATTTAGGTGCCTCCAATGTAGGTGCTATGATAGTTGATTGGGGAGGAGAATCAACACGACATATCAAAACAAATAAATGGAAAAATTATACCACATTTATAAATTGTTTAGAAAAAAAATATGGCAAAGTAGGATACCATGAAATTGATGAAGGTAGTTATGAAACTGCATGTCAAAGATATGAAACAAATCACGGGCAAGGAGGTTGTTCTCAGTATGTTGAAAATTGGATATACAAATATATTGGTAAAGAAGGAACATACGCAATTATACATAAAGATGATTGAACGACCTACATAGCTATTCGTGTAGTCAAAAATTATTTATAAATTTATATTGATGGCTAATGATAATGATACATATTCCTAATTGTAAAATATTTAGAAGATAAAAATTTATAGTTATTCATGTATTTATTGAATATTATTATGATAAATAAAAATCTTTTTTTTATAAATAATATATATAATAAAATGCACGCGCATACCCCAGAAACCAAACCAGAAGAAAAAGAAGTTCGCAAGGAAGAAGTCGTTCCAGTTGTTGAAACTATGGAAAGAGAACCAGTCAAGAAATGTTGTGTATTGAGTACCGAAGTAAAAACGGTATGTCATTGCTGTGTGCGTTCATGGTCGTTGTGTTTGAATGGTGTAGAAGGCAGTTGTGCTTTATTATCGGGATGTTGTTTATTCGCCAGTAGTTTAGCATTAGGATGCAATAAATGTTTAGAACAAATGGATTGTGACGGACATTAAAAATATAATACCATTACATTATAATATAATATAAATAAAATATATTATATTCTGTGTCAGCATAAAAAGGGAGGGTTCGTCCAAGGGAACCGTAGGTTCCCTGGATTAGGTTCCCCTGGATTTTTTGAATTCGCGCCATGAAATGGTTCTACCTTTATTCGGAGCAACTTTCTGCCCTTCAAATTCTTTATCAATATTATCCGCACGTTTTATGGCACTATCAATATATAATTCTTTCAAAAATTTACCAACCATAACGGAACCTTCATGTTGGTCGACTTGTCCGTCTTCAATTAATTTCAGTACGATAAGTAATTTTGTCATGATTTTTAAATCTAATTCATTTTTAATGATTTTATTAAAAATATCGGTATAATTACCGAATAAAAAAGGGCATTCTGAAATACATAATTCGCGAAATTGTTCTGCGCCATTTGTCATTAGATATTCATTCTTCTGTTTTAACTCTTCTAACTTACGAATATCATTACGTATTAATACACTATGCTTTAATTTACGTATGTTTTCGGTATTATCCTCACAATGGCTTTCATTGACTAGTCGCTTTAAATCTAATGCTTCTTTGGCATTCATGGTTTGTAATATATATAATACTAAATCTCTTTTATGTGTTTTTTTAACGAAATTTATATTTATTTATAATTTATAGAGAAGATGGAAAATGAAAATATTACATTCGTAGAAAATACAGCGATATCATTCTATGATGTTTTGTTTTATGTATTTGTAGCATTAATCATAGTAGGTGGGTTATTATATATGTATGGTAAAAGTAATGTGTATATAACAGATAAAATAAAAGAAACAGTTTCGTGGGTAGAACAAAAAATTCAAGATGTATACTATACAATTTTATTCAATAATAAAGTTCAAGGAAATACTATTAAAATAAGTCTATGAATTTAGGCAATTATAAATGTCTACCGATATTTTTATCTAACAAATATTTATATTGAAAAATGAAAATCAGTACTAATTTTGTGATTTTGGCTGTAACAATCGTTTTTGTTTTGTTCTTAACCCTTGGGTTTGGTTGTGTGAAAGTAAGTCCATACTATAAAGATAATTTATTCCCTCGTTATTTTAATTATGAAGGGTTCGCTCCTCTAAGTCCTTCTGAATTTTCAGCAGCTGGACCAGCTCCAACAACCGGTTTAGAAGTAGCAGGAAATGCCGAAGCAAAACCCGCTGTAAAAGTAGAAGGTTTTGAAGGATTACATAGTGCCCCGTTTGGTGCCGACAAATTAATTGATACATTTTCCCAAGTTCCTGGAAGTGCTACCTGTACTCCAAGTCCATATTCTAATTCATTAGGATATTTATGTTTAGATGAAAAACACAAACAATTATTAACTACTCGCGGTGGAAATTCTACTGGTAAAGATAGTGAAATTGGAGTGTAAATCACCCCCATATTATATATGTATAACAGTCATACATATATACATTATTGTTTCCCTGGTATTCCCGGCAAGTTATCCGTATTTTTATCATTCGGTAATGGATTAGTATTTGGAGCACCCGGATTGATAGCAGAAGAAGTTGCCGTAAATGAAAATCCGGCATCGGCACAATAGTCAAAATCCCATGTATCATACGTATATGGCAAATCTTCAGACCATGGATGTATAAATTCATAAAAATCCGCATTGGTATATTCTTCATCCAAGTCCAAAAAATTGGAAAATTCCAATACATCATCTTCATTATGTCCGTCACAAATAACATCCAACGTACAAGTGGGTAATGTTAAATCGCCAGCACCGGCAACATTCGACCAATCGCATACGCCATTTAAATATGCCGCGCCAGACGCTTTATTATATTCCGTAAACGCCCAAGTTTCATCAAAATTCGTAATTGTGCCTTGTGAAATCATAATGCGTTTCGCCCCTAATAATCTTTCCAATTGTCCGTGTAGAGGCCAGAAAGTGGGATCAAATGCCGCCGCCGAAGAAAACATTTCGCCGGCAATTCCGGGGTCTTCCACTGCTCTCAACACCTTTAAAAATAATTCGTCGTCTGCATTTTTCAATTGATTTTCCAACGCATAATATACATTCGTCGCTTTTAAAATCGTTTCCGCACCGTATGCATCAATATATTGCTGTGGCACCGAACATTTACATGGTGTTCCATAAGTACAGGTATCCGGACAACGAGTATAACCCATTCGCCATAATACTTTGAAAAATAATAATTTGTCGGGTTTTTGGACCATCGTTACATCTTCGTCATTGAATAATCCACCATCGCCCCATGCTCCACCGATCAAAATATGTACGGGACCATGTGTTTCGCCATTGGAACAATCATTCAAATCGGCTAAACTATCACTTTTAAAACAGGATTGTAAAATAGAACAATCGGGCATGGTTTCATATTGGGTCATAGAATACGTTTTATTATGTCTCCCCAATTGCTGAAAAGGATTATTGTTCCATGGACTACGCATATGACCGAACCCGTTGATATAAGGATTTAACGAACCGGTATCTTGGATACTCCATTCCGTATAATCGTCGCCATCCGGAACCAATAAATTATCCCATCTACCTCCATCATCAATCTTATGTTCGGGGTTCGTAGGGCTTGACATACCAAACCAATCTTCGTCAAAAATAGGCGAATCCGCCCAATGGTCGTATAAATATGAATCCATGCCATATTCCCAATATGGATTTGTCAGGGCAGGATTAATAGATTGAAGGCTCTGTTCGAACTCCAAGGTGAAAGCCATATGATGAGTAATAATGCCTGCTCCATCATGCCAGTGGTCGCAGTCGGTGGTTCCTGCACCAGTTAAATGTTTATAAGAGAAATATTCCGCGGTATGAAATTTAGATCCATAGAGTCGTTGTCCTTCGGTTTCGCTTAAAGAATATAATAATTCTAATGCGGAAAAAAAGCTTTCTCTGTCTTCATCAGTAAGACTACGAATTTCACGACGAACATATTTGACGGCTAATGTAAACTCATAGGTATATACTGAATTCGTAGGTAATTTGGAGGAAATCGTTACAGAGGCGTCATAAACGCCCGTATTATTTAACATGACGAATTGGTCGTTTCCAACAAAATTATATTGGTCGGCAATAGTCCACGAGACGATATAACTGGATAGGTCAATGGATTTATCAGCAATGGTGAATTCATCAACGTAAAAGTATTGTTTTTTATATGGTTCGGCGAGGGCATCCCATGGCAAATCTTCCAATGTTTGTATTTCGCCATAGGTAGGGTCTTCCACTTTGATACGAATAAAATAATCCGAGGAGGTAGTGCCAATATTGCTAAAATCATTCAAAGTAGTAGTAGAGGCAGTGGTTGCTAATAAAGTATTGGACGGGTTGGTTTTGGTATACGTGCGACTACAAATCATAATAAAGGCTACCGTGACAAAAACAGAAGAACAAATTTTTAAGCCAATGTAAAACAGGTTGAATGCGGTTGATATAGTAGGTTTTTTATAATGAGCGATCAATTCATTTTCAATATTAATAGATTTATACATTTGGCTTATTATATTTATATGGAGAAATCTTTATATTTTTATCTTATTGTAATTACAAGTATATTGTAGGTAGAAATCGTAAAAAAGTATTTACAAATACTTTTTTTATTTTACAATACAAATTTTATAAACTATAATTCTAACAATACATTGCCAACATACTTTGGCTTTGGTATTCTTCATTCTTTATCAAAGCGTCTACGACTTTTCTGGTAACCGTCATTGGAAATTTCACTTCCAAATCCATTTCTTTATCAAATATCTTGGCTTCTGGTTTCACTAATCTAAATAGATTCAACTTGGTATGGATGATTTCTAAACATCTTTTCAAATTTCTGACACCGGCTTCATTTTGGGTCAATGATTGACTGGAAGCAATATAAGTAATCGTATCATCCGGAATAATAATATCTTCACTGGTGAAGTTCACCTGTTCGCGTATCTTTGTCAATAAATAGTCACGAGCAATAATGAGTTTTTCTTTTGAGTCATAGCCCTTGGTTTGGATACGATACATACGGTCTCTTAAAATAGGATTCACGCGGCTTTCGTCATTATAACTGAAAATGAATAAACATTTACTCAAATCAAAATCAATATCGGAGAAATATTTATCATGGAACTGTGTATTTTGTGAACTATCAATCAAATGGGTTAAAATACCGACAATTTCTTCGCCTCTTGGCGTATCACTGATTTTATCCAATTCATCAAAGTAAATCACTGGGTTCATACATTTACTATCAATCAAAATCTGGACGATTTTGCCCCATGAACTACCTTCATAAGTGTATCCATGACCTTCTAAGAAACTACTATCGCCAGTACCACCGAGAGCAATAAATGCGAATTCTCTACCTAAGATTTTACTGATACCTTCCTTCACGAGCGATGTTTTACCAGTTCCAGGCGGACCTTTAATCGCAATCGCTGAACCTAAGGAACCAGGATTCGCAACCCATTGACCGACCAATTGCATGATTTGTAATTTCGCATCATTCAATCCATATACACAATTATCCAACGTCTTTTTCGCATTCGTCATAAATTCGTTACAGACATCTAATCCATCATTCATGGTAATAGATAAATTTTTATTAATACCGAACGGAATTTTCATAAATGTATCTACCCAATTTTTGATTTTATAATATTCGGATTCACCTGGTTCCATAGATTTCAATACATTTAATTTTTGTAATGCGATGGCTTTGAATTTTGCAGGCATTTTACTTTCTAATAAAGATAAACGATATGGTTTCTCCACATTGACATGTTTATTAATTTCCTTCAAATCGTTCATAATTTTTAATTGCTCTTTATTCGATAATTTTTTCTTGAAATAGTCCACTTCATTGGTATACTTTGTATCATCATGAATTAATTTATGATAATGTTTGGCATTCTTAATGCGGGCTTTCTTTACTAATTTTTTGATTGATTTATCACAATCGTTAATCGCATTGATAAGAATTTTACTTTTTGGTTTCTTTTTTAATTGAGTGGTTAATGTTTTCTTAGTTTCAACCAAATCTAAATATTCTTGTTCTATATCAGTCATCTCGTGTTCTTTTTTACTATCAGAACTATTTTCGGATTTGTTATGTTTTTTTGATTTTTTCTTATCTGACTTCTTTTCCTTTTTCGTAGGATTTTCAACGGCTTCATAATTTTCTTTCATAAATGTTTTTTCATCATCACTATTACAATCGGCATCATCACCCTCGTCATTGTATTCATCTTCAAACGCTTCATAATATTCATCCATATTACCTCCTCCACCAATGGTGAAAACAATATCTATTTTTTTATCGTCTTCTTCTGCATCTTCGGAATCATATTCACTATCATCTTCGTCATCACTATAATAATCTTCTTCCTCTTCGGATTCATCACTATCTGATTCATCTTTACGAGATTTTTTGGATTTCTTGGAAGATTTTTTGGATTTGTCTGCTTTTTTAGACTTTTTCGATTTTTCTTCTTTTTCTTTTTGTCTTTGTAATTTTAATTTTTCTTTGGAATATTTTGATGGAAACATATTGGATACAACTTCCAATAATTTAGTTTTGGATAAAACAACTTCTTCCTCTTCTTCCTCTTCGTCGTCTTCATCGTCGTCTTCATCTTCGTCAGTATCCGTATCTTCGCTTCCTAATGTCTCTTCATCATTGTCATCTTCTTCCTCCTCTTCTTCACTGTCCGATTCAATAATTCTGCGTTTATTTTTATTTTTTAAATTGAATTTTTTGGATTTCTTGGATTTTTGAGGAGGTTTATAACTAGAATCACTGGTATCTTCATCGTCGGAATCTTCAAGTTCTTCCAATTCACTATCCTCATTATCACTACTATCACTATCTTTGTTTTTCTTTAATTTGGAATTTTTAGTATCATTCATTTTCTTCTTATCGTTCTTATTGGCTGATTTGAAAGACATATTGAAATGAATAAAGCGCTTGTGTTTGGTTTATCGTAAGTTATATTTAAATGGAGATTGGTTATGTATCATTATTACATAAAAAAATAAATCAATTTTTTGTAAATATAGAGAACCTATAAGTTATTCATGATTTATGTACCAATTCGGTTTTTCGCGTTTTTTCCACGATGCAATTTTGCGTTTTTCTGGTGTTTGATAATATTTTCGGTAGGATTCAATGGCATCTAGGCTTTTACATTCAACTGGCATTGCCAATGCGAATGGCGTTAACCCAGTTTGAGGGAATTTGTCTGCAGTAGGTGCATATTTTCTCAAATACGTCGCGACAATATACGATTTATGCATTTTATCGGCGGGATGGTCGTAACGATATTTCCATTCGTTATGCATGGCTTCCACTAAATCCAACGTCCATATATAATTTTCCAAGGAGGTACGCATCCAAATCGTAACCGGGTGATTTTTATGTGCGATTTTATATAATTTGATATGATTTTGTATTTCGTTATCGGAGTCTATCACCTGTATAGTCGTACATAACATTTGGACGGCTTCTAATAATATTTTGGATACATGTTTATCAAATAAATATTCCGCGCATTCTTGGAAGTTCAACGATAGTATAAATAAATTCATTTTGTTTGGTGTTTTGTGTTTTTGTGTTGTTATTATTCTCATAATTGTTATCGTTATAAACTTCAATTTTTCATATTTTCTTCACTGATGCAACCGTTCTCGTACATTTCATCGAAGTCATATTATTTTGAGAAAAAGTAAAAGGCGGAAAAAAATATATATTAGCAATATATAATGAGTAAGAGACGTAGTGGATTACATAATCATAGAAGATCCTATGTATATGAATGTAATAATACAACTCAATCATGTGCGACAACAATAGAAGGATTAAGTTGGGATTTTTTTAATCCGACCGGTGACTATTCACAATATACCCAAGGATGGATTTTCACTTGGGATCCAATACCAAATGGAACGGTTTATCTTATTACTCAACCTGATAATAACGACCAAGCATTTGAAGTTCTTACCTCAACAACTGGAAAGTGGTATTCAAATGCTACCAATTTTAATGATTTTATTGTATATGCACATGTAAGCGGATGTCCCGATATTTCTGGTGCTATAGCGCCATGTTTTTTGAAGGGTGCTCTAGTATCAATGGCAGATGGATCTACGAAGTCAATTGAAGATATACGTGTTGGTGATATAGTACTTGGTGCCTTCGGCGAACACAATCAGGTGCTTGCTCTTCATCGCCCACTTCTGGGAAATAACACAATGACGAATATTAACAACGAACATCATACATCGTCACATCATCCGCATATCTCATCTGATAAAAAATTCTATGCTATGAAACCATCCGTTGTAATGTCAGATACATACGGCAAATCTCATGAGGTCTTGGATGAAGATATGGTTCCTTACCAGAGATTTTTAGCAGGATTGAAACCGGGACGTGTAGAGCAGATGGATTTGGGTGTTCTATTGAAAACGGTTGACGGAACCCGTGAAGTTACGTTTTTAGATACATATGAAATGGCGCCTGAAACACAACTTTATAACTTAGTTATCAGTGGAAGTCACACATACTTTGTTGATGGTTATGCTGTAACTGGATGGCCGAATGAAGAAGATTTTGATTATGATCGTTGGGAGGAACGAAAGTCATAAAAAAATATAGGTTTTATTATTACCATTATTGTAATAATAAAATTACCCCCCATACCTTAGATTTTTTTGTCATAAAACTTACTTGCTCTAAAAATACAACCTTTGTCGTATTGGTGCAACAATATCGGAATTTTCCAAATGAAGTATATATTTCGTTTCTCTACGGTTTGATCGAGAAATCGTAGGAATCACCGGTAATAATTCAATTACATCCATATAATCAATCTTATAAATGTCATCGTCCGCTGGTATTAAATATTCTGATGAAAATTTATGTATACGCATAAATGTATTCAAATTACTAGCATTTATTTTATATTGGTGCAACAAAGACGCGTCATTCTTATCTAGATTCTCAAATGTCTGTAGAATACGTGTTTTCATAACCAAATATCGGCTTAGGGCAAGCTTTATGGTATTTTCCCAATGAGTATACGTATTGAAAATATATCCAAATCGTTTTAGTTTACGAATATCCTTATGATATTTGCGTAACAATAGTAGATATAGATTATAATCTTTCATATGTTTTGCGAATCGCTTCGTGATTTTACCGCAATTTTTAAGAGTTTCACATAAAGTTTGGGGAAATAAAAGCAAATCAGTGTAGGGGTTTAATAAATTCGATAAATAATGTTTATCCATTCTAAATTGGTCCATGGTAGATGCGATTGATTGGTGGTTTGGCTATTGCGTTACATATGATAAAAACAAAAAATTCAATTTTATATTATTCCTATGGTTTAGACAAATATTTGAAAAAATTGAATATAATATATTAATAAAAAAATAACATAAATAATTCTCATATTATATATATTAGCTATAAGCAGTAACAATGGCAGATATGGCTTTAAATCGTAATAAAAAGAAAAGCGATTATAAGGCACCGTCCAAAATTATTGGCGTTCAATTTAGTATATTGTCACCCGAGGAAATCCGTAAAAACTCAGTAGTGGAAGTGACCTCTCGTGATACATATATTAATAATAAACCAGTAATTGGCGGGTTATTTGACCCTCGTATGGGTGTATTAGAACCAGGGTTGATTTGTCCTACGGATGGATATACCTATATTGATACACCTGGATACTTCGGTCATATTGAATTAGCTCGTCCGGTATTCTTTATACAACATATAAAAGAAATAATGAAGATATGTAGATGCGTATGTTTTAAGTGCAGTAAATTATTATTAAATAAAAATCGTCATAAACATATTTTGAATTTACCAACCGACCAACGATGGAAATATGTAAGCAATTTGGCTTCCAATGTAAAACGTTGTGGTGAATCCATTGAAGATGGTTGTGGTTGTAAACAGCCAGACAAAGTAATGTTAGAAGGAATGGCAACATTATATGCAATTTGGGAAAATATTGATACCGAAGAAGCAGGTGAAAGTAAAAAAATAAATATGCGTTTAACTCCTGAATTAGTATTAAAAATATTTAAACGAATTTCGGACGAAGATATCAATTTTATGGGATTCAGTCCTTTATGGTCTCGTCCAGAATGGATGATATGTCAAGTATTACCAGTTCCACCACCAGCAGTTAGACCATCGGTAAAACGCGACGCACAACAGCGTAGTGAAGATGATTTAACCCATATTTATAGTAACATTATAAAAACAAATCGTGATTTATTAGAAAAAATGGCAAATCCGGCAACATCGCCAAATGTGATAGAAGGAATGACAACCTTTTTACAATATTTCATAGCAATGATTGTGAATAATAAAGTAAAAGGCGCGAATCCATTATCACAGCGTTCGGGTCGTCCATTACAATGTATTATGGGTCGTTTAAATAGTAAAAATGGGCGTATTCGTGGTAATTTAATGGGAAAACGTGTTGATTTTAGTGCTCGTTCGGTGATTACAGGTGACCCTAATTTGTCGATTCGGCAATTAGGTGTTCCATTGAAAATAGCGAAAAATATTACCAAACCGATTGTGGTGAATGATCGTAACCGCGATTTCTTATTAAAATTAGTACAGAATGGTCCCGATAAATACCCCGGTGCTAAAACCGTAGAAAGCAAATACGGTAGAACGACTCATTTAAGATGCGTTGACCGCGCATCTATTGCATTGGAAAATGGTGACATCGTACATCGTCACATGATGGATGGCGATGCGGTCCTATTTAACCGTCAACCATCTTTACATAGAATGAGTATGATGTGTCACATCGTAAAGGTGATGAAGAAAGGTGACACATTTAGATTAAATGTAGCTTGTACTCGTCCGTACAATGCTGATTTTGATGGAGATAGACATCTTGTCTCCAACAGGGAGCGTTAAAAACGTGTTACTCCCTAGTCGTATATTATACGGCAACGTCGCCAAATTGACTGGAAAATCCTTAGAGCCTTCACTACCACTCGCCTGCGGAAACGCTTGTGAGGACCACGATTAATAGTCGTACCCAATGGTAAAAAAGTGAAGGATTGGACGATCAGCAGCCAAGCCCCTAACCTCGTTATGGTAAGAGTATGGGGAAGGTTCAGAGAGTAGATGACGACGGGTCTCAAATGATGGTCTAACCAACCAGATGAGGCACAAGGTGTATTCCGCCCCCTTGGGAAACCTTGGGGATATATTCGGAGATGAATATGCACATGCCCCAGAATGTTTTAGCAGAGACAGAGTTAAGACAACTGGCAGCAACCCCTTACCAAATGGTAAGTCCCGCGATTGGCTCACCGCTAATTAGTATTTATCAAGATTCATTATTAGGTTCATACCGGTTTACCAGACCAAACATTACATTCACCCCTCGTGATGCGATGAACTTATTAATGGCTTTTACAAATGTAAATACAGATGCCTTACGCGAAGCAGGTAATAAAATAACAAATTTTGATGTACTATCCCAAATATTAGCACCTATTACAATGAAATATAAAACAAAATTATTTGATGAAGCAGAAGAATATGAAAATTCCAACAATGTATTGGAAATCCGAAATGGGAAATATATCCGCGGTCAATTAGAAAAATCCGTATTAGGTTCATCCACCAAAGGTATCATTCACCGTATCTGTAACGATTTCGGTAATATGACCGCCGCGAATTTCATTGACGATTTACAAAATGTGGTAACCGAATACATGAAAAGTAGTTCGTTCAGTGTGGGTATCAGTGATTTAATTGCCAACAAGAAGACCCAAGACAGCATTATCCAAATTATAACATCCCAAAAACAAGAAGTCCAATCCTTGATCGAAAAAGTCCATTTGGGTATTTTTGAAAATCCTACTGCCAATACAAATATGGCAGAGTTCGAACAAAGTGTGAATAATATATTGAATAAAGCCACCGAACAATCCGGTAAAATCGGTCGTAAATCATTGAGTAAAGACAACCGCTTCTTGATGATTGTAGAATCGGGTTCAAAGGGTAGTTTGATTAATATTTCACAAATGATTTCGTGTTTAGGTCAACAAAACGTAGATGGTAAGCGTATTCAGTATGGTTTTGATAGTCGCACCTTACCACATTTCAGTAAATTTGACGATTCCCCAAATGCCCGTGGTTTCATTGAAAATTCATATATTTCCGGTTTAACGGCTCCGGAATTGTTCTTCCATGCGATGGGCGGTCGTATCGGTTTAATTGATACTGCGGTAAAGACCTCTCAAACGGGTTATATCCAAAGAAGATTGATTAAAGGTCTAGAAGATTTGAAAGTAGAATATGATATGACGGTAAGAAACAACAAAGGTAAGATTATACAATTCGCCTATGGTGATGATGGTTTCGATTCAACCCGTGTAGAAAATCAAGCCATACCATTAGTCGGAATGAGTATTGAAGATATCTATATGCATTATGATATTATCGGTATCAATGACGAAACCACTGAAACCATACATGTATATACCAAAGGGGCAACATCCCGCTTAAGAAAACAGAAAAATGAAACCAAAGAAAAATGTAAAGCGTATATTGAAAAGATGATTGACGCTCGCAATTCAATTGTAAAAGCAGTATTCAAATATAAAAATGAAAATACATTAAAAATTCCAGTGGCTTTCCAACATATGATTGCCAATTGCCAAGGTCAATTATCATTAAATTCCAATTCTATTGTAGATATTACACCATTAGAAGCATTTGAATTAATAGAAGAATATTACGGAAAATTAAATCAATTGAATTTCGTAAAACCTACCCCACTCTTTGAAACCTTATACTACTATTACTTAACCCCTAAAGAATTATTATGTAACAAACGTTTCCATCGTAAAGGATTAACACTATTATTAGAAACAATCGTATTAAAATACAAACAAGCCATCGTACATCCAGGTGAAATGGTAGGAGTGATTGCAGGTCAATCAATTGGTGAACCAACCACTCAATTAACTCTTAACACTTTCCATTTATCAGGTGTAGCATCCAAATCGAATGTGACTCGTGGTGTGCCAAGAATAGAAGAAATATTACGTTTGACTGAAAATCCAAAGAACCCATCCTTAACAGTCCATTTGAAGGAATTGGACGAAACCGAACAAGATAGAGCATCGAAATTCGCAAATATGATGGAACATACGCGTTTAATAGATGTGGTAAAATCCGTCCAAATCTGTTTTGACCCAAATGATAATGCAACCAATCTACCACAAGACGCATTATTAATAGAACAATATTTGGAATTTGAAAACATGATAAATGAATGTATGGAAAATCCAATGGACGAACAAAAACCAAAATCAAAATGGATTGTTCGTATGGAAATGGATGCAGAAACACTATTGGATAAAAATATTACGATGGATGATATACATTTCGCGATTAGTAATAGTTATAGTGATGATATTTCATGTGTATATTCGGATTATAATGCGAATAATTTGGTATTCAGAATTAGAGTTGGCAGTAACGCATTCTCTAAGAAAAAATCCAAAGGTGTCGCAGATACATTAGACCAATCCGACGAAATCTATTTATTAAAGAATTTCCAGGACACCGTCTTAAACAATATTGTATTGCGTGGTGTAGAAGGAATCCGCAATGTGTTGCCAAGAAAATTACAAAATTATATCGTAAAAGACGAAGGTAAATATAGTCGTAAAGATGTTTGGATATTAGATACAACGGGCACCAATTTATTGGAAGTATTAGCCTTAGATTATATTGATACCACCCGCACCTACGGCAATGATATTAGTGAAATATTCGATGTATTAGGCATTGAAGCCGCAAGACAAATCGTATTTAATGAATTTACAGATGTCATGGAATTCAGTGATGTAAATATCAATTATCATCATTTGAGTTTACTATGTGACCGTATGACATCGAATAAAGATATGGTACCTATATTCAGATCGGGTATTTTACACGATAACATTGGTCCAATCTCCAAATCCACTTTTGAAGTACATACAGAAGTATTCTTAGGAGCAGCCAGACATGCGGACTTTGATAATATGCGTGGTGTTTCCGCCAGTGTTATGATGGGTCAACATGGATATTTCGGAACCGGTTGTTTCGGTTTAGTCTTGGATATGAAGGAAATGGAAAATATGGATTCCGTAGAAGTGGAAAGTAAAGACAAAACCATAGAAGATATCTTTGGTAAATTTGAAGAAAAAGGAGATACATGTTCTAAGAATAAAATCGAAATAAAGAATAATATTGCAGCAATTAAAAGCGAAGACAATGGAGCATGTAATACCAATGATGGTTATGATATCGGGTTTTAATCTCTGTTATGTATAAAATTGTAAATACTTTTTTTATCGTATACATAATTTGTATAATAATAAGTCCAAATAAAAATTATTATTATATGTGAAAATAAGTGAAAATAAATAGAATGAATCAGAATCAAGCCTTGGTGGATATCGTGGTGTCGTTATTTTTTACCGTTTTATTCTTCACACAACGCGTGTTAATATTACGTATTTTGCCATTTTTACATTTTGGTATACAACGTCGTTGAAATGGATGAGGTTCTTTTTCAGGAGGGCAAATCATAGGAGGTCTATCCGATAATTCTTTGGTTTCTTCGACAGATAATTTTAATTTCGCAGTATCCAATGTAGATACTAATTTCTCAATATTATCAGGTTTTGCTTTCCCATCTTTAATAATATGGTTATCATAATATTTATTATGTTTTTCTAACAAACCATATTTTGATATCAATTCTTCATATCTATGTAATGCTTCTACGGGTTCATACCGGCTCGGCAAATGACTACATAACATAAAAGCAAATAAATCATTTAATTCATTCGCGAATGCTGGTTCCATAAATTTAACGCACATAGATAAAACGCTCACTAACGCTATACCTACTCCAAAACTATCAATGGTATTGATGGATTTATGTAAAAAATCATCGTAGTTGTTCTCTTCTAATTCGAATAATAAATCCATAAAATCAGTCATAATAATTTTAATGCTGGCAATACGTAACTCAGATGAAGCATTCGGCATAATGCTATAAAAAAATGTTTTAAATGGATTATTATTCTCATTATCCAAACTCTCTATAATAGTTTGGAGTATACGTATTTTGTCAGCTCTAGATTTCTTACATAATCGGGTAAAATTTTTTTCATTTAGATATGCAATTTCAAATGGGAAAGACCAATGAGATGAGAACTCATAGTTAGATTCCTTACATTGGTCTACTATTTTTTGTTTAGAGGTCATGAGACCGAAATCAATGAAATTCATGCGATTGGTTTCTTCATTATAGACAATATTTTGAGGTTTTAGGTCATGGTGTACGATATCATGTTTCATAAATAGGGTCAATCCATATAAAATACGCTGGGCTTCAATCCAAAATAATTCTATTTTATTTTTGTTTTCGGCAGTTACCGGATTTTTATAAAAACGTTTCGCAAAATCGGATAGATTTTCACCGCCATCATCCATAACAAGTAATGAATAATGTGATAATACAGGATTATTTATCCCGCATTTTTGAATGGCACGAATATTTGCATGATTTTTATCTGGAATACATTTCGCGGGTTTTCCTAAATATAAATATTGTTTTTTATCGGCATATTGAATCGTTTTGTATTCTTTTAATTCAGAATTGGCGTGGTGTTTCAACATATATTTGGAAATCTTATTATGATAATTTACTTTTTTTGTTTTACAACGAAGACTGGGTTTATGTACACAACCATAAGCACCTTTACCAATAACATTGGGTATATTTTCTTCTATTGGTAATTCTAATGGTTTTGGTTTATTAGACATAATTTATAATATAGGTATAAATTATTTCTACGTCATTCGTTACATCTTCAAAAAATCAGTAAAACGAGTAATACATTTTTTATATTCGCCACCTGAGCGTGCAGAACCTAACATATTTTCAAAACCTTTGATTTCGCGTATTTCTAACACCGGAGTAATCAAATGATATTCCGGCGTTTTATTAAATTCATAATCGGGTGGACTTCTAATAAAATGAACTTTATTATCAATGACTGTATTAACCGTTTTTGACAAAACCAGCCAATTTATACCAGGAACCATATTTTTAAAAGGATTCGTAGAGAACAAAATAATAGGTATATCCAATTCATATGCTAGTATCCATATATCTAAATTGGTAAGATAATATGTTTCGCTCATAATAATTGTTTCCAATGTTACAGATTGTGTTCTCACCTTATTTATTATTTCACGTTTTCCCTGGGCGAATAATGTATCTTCTATTTTCGTTTTATATTCATCCATATAGTTTCTATAAAAATCACATAATGTTGTTTTCAATTGTTCGACGGAGAACAATGTATTTAATTTTTGTTGTAAAATAGTAATCATAATATAAAAACTACATCGATTCGTATTATTGAATATAATTTCTTTGCAGCTTTTGGGTAATAAATTTTTCCAATAACTGGTAGAATTGCCGACTACTTCGCGCGTTTCTTTAATACATTGTATAGCCATTTCATCATTGAATGCTGGCGTTTCAACAACCGTCATTTGTTGCGATTGTAATGGAAGATAATTATCATATTTTGTACTGATACTAGGATTTGCTAATTCATATGTAATATTATTGACATGGACGCTTTTTTGGAAAGGTATTAAATCTTCAAAATATTCATTTGTCAAAAGAGATTCTAATATAATAAATTCGTCATCATTGAGTTTATATTCTATATTACCCAAATGTAGGTAATTTTTTGGTTCAAACATAAATAATTGTATTCGTTTATATCGTAATAATTCATCGGCAATTCGGGAATAATAAACCGTTTTATTATCCATTCCACTGATTAAATGTTTTTTGGGTAATATCAATTTATGTGAATCATCTTGTAATAAACAATACGATTTATTTTTACTATTGGTAGTGCATGTAGTTATTTCATCCAATTCTGCCAATATTTCCGGTTCTATTTCAGCAAATACGAATGATTTTTTGGAAATATTCTTGACATAATATTCAATTTGAATTAATTTATCTTTGTAATTCAATGTGGTTTCTCTTGACATTTCTAATATTTTTTCGCGAATTTCTTTGTTTTCATATTGATTTAATAATGTACGAATTGTATTTCTAAAAGCATAATAGAATTTACTTTCTAATGTAATATTGGTAGTAACGTTGATGCGTTCTTCATCTTGTTCTTTTTTGGTAGTAATAACCGCATCCGCTAATAAATAATTCGAATGATTTATGATTTCAATGCCATCATCCATAATATTTTCTTGTGGAGGAGAAATCTGTATAAATTGGTTTGTTTCGGTTAATATGCCGACAATCAATCCGTCTTCTAATATTTTAAACGCGGGTTTACAAAGGATTTCATTCTTTGAAACGACATTTAATTCTAATAAAAAATCGCGGGTTTTCTCATATTCATTCCAACTATTATTTTCCATATAAAGAATGGGTATGTCTTCTAATTGGGAAGAAGGATAGCATGGAACAAAATAGGTGTCTTTGTTCTCATTATTAAAAAAGTTGGCTTTTTCCGGTTTATTTACATTCAACCCGATGATTTTACCTTGATAATTCATGATTTGTGAAACAACTGTATAATTATATTGTTTCAATAACCCGAATAATACTATCGGATAGACATTTTGTTTGAATTTATAAACATTTGGCATACTACTTTTTGGAAGGCATTTACCGATATTATTTTCAACAATATGTAATATACGTTTTATGTTTTCATTTGCCGTTGCTTCATGGAATGTTTTGCGGATGGTGGTATCGCCTTTTTCGTTTATTTTATATAAATAGATTGGTTCAAAGAAGTTCTCTTGTTTCAGAAAGATGACGGTTTCTTTTCGTTTATCGTATAATTTATTAGAATATGGATTGGTAGGACAAATGATTTCAATATCATCTGTAATATCTTTATTAGGAATATGTAAAATAAGTAAGTTCAACCCCTCATTGAATAATTTAGTATTTGGACTAGATACGATATCCCATAAATATGTATAATCAATATGTGATGTCTCATCCGTTAAATACTTTAAAAAATTTTCAAATGCGAGAACCGTGTCTTCTAAAAAGTCCATTTGTGCTTCATTTGTTTGGTCTATGCTTTTATAAAATTGTGTATCCTTATATTTTTCAATTTCTTCAATATCAACCATTCTTTTTTTCTTAGGTTGAAAGGTACTCGCAATAGAACCATTATGATATTTTAAAAACATATCTAATGTGATGGCATTTTTTATAATTTCTAACATTTCAGCAATCGTAGGAACCGAAGCTTTGTCATTGATATCCGCATATAAATCCGCCAAACATGCGATGAATGATTTTTGGGTATTTTTTTCAACGCCGCATCGTAACAATGCATTAGTATTTGGTTTTATCAACGCCGCATTTGTAGGAGTAATTAAATCTTCATGATTTATTCCGAAAAACAATTCAACGGATGGTGGTAAAAATCCGAAACGTTTTGGAAGTAAAGGAATACGTGCTACACCTAAGATATAATTTGTTTTTTGTTCTTCTTCTGTGAGTTTATCCGTTTCAGGGTTCATGCATTGTTCTCTGCGTTTTTTTTGTAATTCTGAATCAAATATATAATTACCATTTTTATCTTTTACTCCGGCGAAACAACATGGAAGACAAAGACCATCGGGATGTTTAGATGATGATTTAAAACCGGGATAATGTTGTATATAATTACCATTGACATCTTTATGATATTTATTATCGGTGAATTCATATACATAATGTCCGGGTGGAATCGGTTTGCCGTCGCTGTTGGGTGGTAACACTTTGCCACATTTACCTGCTTTTACGTCTTCTTCTGAAATACTACTATTTGTTTTTAAACACCAATATCGAGGACAAATAAAATAATGTTGTTTATCGGGATCGCTACCATATTTCAGTGCTTTACCATAAGAATTTGGGTTCTCTCTATCAATTCTATCTTTATCTTCTTGGGTGAGAATAACCGGTTGTAAATTTACGTTAGTAGGACATACCCGAGGATAACTAGAAAATCCATTTTTTTCTTCTATTTTAAATAATTTTGAATCTTTATCAATCATTTTATTGAAAAATATGTTATTTTTTTTGAAAATGGTTTTATCCAAATGCTCCTGTTCCGGGGAACCTACGGTTCCCCCGGACACCCCCTTTTCCAGGGAACCTACGGTTCCCTTGGACGAACCCTCCCTTTCAGGAGTGTTTGTTTCGTCATCATCGTCCATAAAAACAACACCAGATTCATTTGAACTATTAGGATCTTTGGATATTTTTTCGTTATCGTCCATAAAAACCACACCGTTATCCTCCCTAGATGAAAGGGAGGGTTCGTCCAAGGGAACCGTAGGTTCCCTGGATTCTTCATCATCCATAAAAACCACCCCGTTATCCTCTTCATCCTCAACCATCTTTGATGAAAGGGAGGGAGCGTCAGAGAGAACCGTCGGTTCCCTGGATTCTTCATCATCCATAAATACCAAACCATCATCCTCTTCATCCTCACTCGCCCTAGATGAAAGGGAGGGAGCGTGCGAGGGAACCGTAGGTTCCCTGGATTCCCCGGATATGGCTTCAATCACCCGTTCAGTAATTGCCGCATTGGTTAGTTCATCATCTTCTTCTTCTTCTTCTTCATTATTTGCAATAATTTCTTTTATTTCATCGTTGCTATCACCAATATCTTCCTCATCATCTTCCAAAAAACTTAAATCCGCTTTTTTGAAAGTAATTGGTTGTATTTTATTAGAAACCACAGTAGGCACAACAGGTTTAATGTCCTCTATTTTTTTACTACATATAGTATTTAATTTTTTCATATCAATCGTAGATGGTTCTAAAAATATTCGTAAAATACTATCAATATAAATAGAAATAGGCGTAATATATTCGGTTGCATTTATATTTTCCACATCAATCACAAATAATTTAGAAAATGGGTTATATCCAAATTTTGTAGGAAACCCTGCCATTTCTGCAATATTAGAATCATTATTTACAAATTTACCATTTATTCTAGTGAAACTATTTAAAAAAGTTGAAATATGTGAAAAGGCTTCCATTTCATTCATACCAAAGTTCTCAATTAAATTATCCAATATAGCACGTTCATTTCCCGTTTCTTCATATACGTTTCGTATCATTTTCGTTATTTCATTCATTTCTTGGAAATTTTCTACACGTTTAAATGTCATTTCGGTATTTTTATCATCTAGGTTAGAAGGAACAACAAATAAACTGGTTAAACAGCCTTTTAATTTATTTAATTGTATAGGCGTTTCTCCCACATGAATAGAAAAACTCATATGTAAATCTACAATTTCCACATTTTGTTGCATATTCTCTAATAATTGAATCATATATCCATTGGGTTCTAAGATTTCATTTAAATATAGAATCATAGGATTCAATACGAATTTCAATAATTCCTCTAATTCATTTGGTTGTATTTGTTGTTTTAAAATACATTTCACTTGGATATTACCATTGCTCTCAAAATCAATGAAAAAAGAGTGTTCTATATTACGAAATGTTTTTTTAACAAAAAAAGTGATTTGTTTATGTTTACTAGTAAGTTTTGAAAGTTGCATAATGAAGGATTTTTGTAAATAAGGAATTTTTTTCCCAGTTTTGGAATATTTTTCTGAATATAAACGATATATATTTTCACGACGAAGTCCAGGATTATATTTCACATAAGGCATTTCTCGCGATACATGAATACTTTTGAATATCGCTTCTAAGGGGAAGGTAGTTTTTTCGCTGGGATGAAGTGTAATGTGAAACGAATGAATGCCATTCGTAATATAGGGTAGTTCGCTGCTTCTATGATTATAAATATCATAAAATAGGTCTACTTTTTTAAATAAATGTAAATGTTTTTGAATTTCCAATTCGTTGTTTTTACGCAACAAAAAATCCTTATTTTCCATTAATTTACTAGAATCCACAATATCATTATTTGTCAATAATTGGTAATAGATTTTCGCAATATAATCCTCTGGTATGCCATTTTCAGAAGCATAGTGAAATAAATGTTCGGCGCTAGATAAATAAATGACATTATCTACGAGTTCTCCGTAATTTAATAAAACACTATTATCCAAAATCAATAATGGATTCGTAGCATCAATATCAAATACGTGTGGGGGTAAAATATCGTATGGATTTGCCGAAAACAACAAATCGTCGCGCTCATTAAATCGTTGACCGATAGGAATATATCGAAATACCTCATTAAATTCGGCGTTTAATTTATAGAAATCATCATAGGTATAAACCGTTTTTGGCGGTAAATTGTCAATAAATGATTGGGGAATATTCATATTCAATAATAATTGGGCGAACATATCCGCACTACATTCTAATTCATTGTTTTTTGTCATTTCATTATAAAATTTTATCCAATTGATTTTTTGTTTGGCAAGAGAGAACAAATATATTTCATCAAATCCAACAGATGTCGCATGAATGCTGAGTGTATTTATAATTTTCATTTTAATCGTATAAATGCTGTCGTCATTATGAATGCGTAATTCCGAATGTATTATTTCCGGATTGTCGTTTTTGATAGTGAGTAATTCATTATCGCTAAATAATTTTTTATTTTCAACACGAGCATCCGAATTTCCCGAAAATACAAATATTTTAGATACTTTATTTGCGTGGTCTAATAAATATACTTTTTTATACCCGTAAATTGCGAGGTTTATTTCAGGATTTTCCATTTCTTATATACAATAGAATATAAATTTTGTATCTATTTAGATTATATATACAAATATGAAAAAGGCATTATTGATTGGCATAAATTATATCAATGACTCGGACATTACCTTAAATGGTTGTATAGATGATGTAATCAATATGCGTAATATGTTGATAGATGCGTACGATTATGACCCATCTAATATATTGACATTGCGTGATGATGAAGTACATTTCACACAACAACCAACACGCGATAATATTATCAATCATTTCAAAAGATTAGCAGCTGAAAGTGATAAATTAGATGAATTATGGGTCCATTATAGTGGTCATGGTTCTCAAATCTCTGATAATAAAAGTTTGAATGCGGATAAAATGGAAAATATATTAGTACCCGTGGATTATAAAACCAAGGGATTTATTTTAGATATAGAATTATTAGCCATTGTCAAAACAATAAAATGTAAAACGATTTTATTATTTGATAGTTGTCATAGTGGAACGATGTGTGATTTGCCATGGGCGATAGAATATAAAAATCCATTGAATTATACGGTAACGCATATAAACAATGTAGTCATCAGTAATCCAAATATATTTATGTTTAGTGGTTGTAAAGATTCCCAAACATCGGACGATTCTTATAGTAGTGAAAATCAACAATATGTTGGCGCATTTACCGATGCGTTTTTACATTCATTGCGAAAAAATCGTCATAATGTAGCCTATAAGGTTTTATACCGTGATATATGTGAGTATTTAGCACAGAATGGATTTAGCCAGATGCCTATATTTTCGTCGTCTGTAAAAGAACCAAATTTAATTTTTACTCGGGCGAATGGATTAAATGTACCAGTGATAATGACAAAAGCTCCGCCAGTTATAAATGCCAGCAATGCCGCGGTCAAAAAGAATATGTCATTTATGTTAAGGAGTAGATAAATTACAATGTTACAGCATATAATCACAAATTCAGTTATGCTGTCAGATGTTATAAATTTAGAAATTTTTATAATACTAGTATTTATTATAAAAATGAATAGACATTTGCGTTATGTGAGAGAAGAATTTTATCATCCGATTACGAATATTAAATTTGTGACATTTACGCTGAAACACAATCGCGATTTTTTTACCAATGACGTGAGTTTGAATAAATATGATGATGGAGAATATGATAATTTAATAAATGACATGAATACCGCATTACATACATTAGGTTATGCTGAATTAAATATATATACCGATGCGTCCGGAACTATTTTTGCCAATGATAGCAATGGAAATCCAATCACAAATCGATTAATAGTTACAACGAGTTATACTTATCCGTATCTTGATTTAAGTGGAAATTTCGTCTTTGGATATTTTACTGTAGTATTTGATGATAAAAGTACATTTTCAAATACGGATGATAATAATTTGGCATATTGGTATTCCATATATGGGATGGACCCGTTGACAATAAAACAATTTACCTGAAGAAAATAATATTTATATATGATATACATGGCAAATACCAGTTTATATAATTCACTCTTTCATGTAAGACCAACCCCTATGATGAAAGGTGGTGGGTTTAATCCCGAAACCACAATGAATCTCATACAAGAGAAGAAAACATTTTTAATCATGGTTTTTGCAAATTTAATCGTCCAATTAGGAATTACCTATTATATTTTAGTAAATATAGATACACAGGTTTTACAAAAAAAATATAACTTTCATACATATAGCTTTTTTGCGTACATACCCGCATTTATATTAATCATTGTGATGAATTTCCCCATGCCATCCTGGCTACGTTTTATATTTTTCTCCATGTTTTCAGCCTATATGGGACTTTTATTGAATTTTTGGGAAAAATTATACGGTTTACAAATGATGAAAGCAGTCATTTTCTCAGTAATTGGTATTTTTGTATCACTCATTGTATTTGCGATAGCTCTATTGGCATTTGGAATACAAATAGACAATCGTTTCGGAATCGTTTTATTATTCGCTCTATTACTATTGATTATTAGTAAAATCATATTTATGGTTGCAGGTACATATAGTACATATTCCAAAACCTTCGCAATAATTGGTGTAGGACTGTTTGCCATATATATTTTATACGATACACACCAAATATTACAACGGAACTATTTTGGTGATTTCGTGACCGCATCTTTGGATTATTATTTGGATTTTATCAATATAGTAGGCAGTTTATTGAATTACAATGATAACTAATTATGAAAATAAGATGGCGGAATAAGAATGAAGAAAAATATGTTGTAAAATCTATATAAAATTATCATGTTATATTATATAGATTACAAATGTTAATAAAAAAATATGAAGGATATGAAGCGATTAAAGATACAAAATATACCAATGAAGTAAACCGTATATACAACACATCATTGGACGATTATGAAACAGCCGTAGATTTTTTGGAAGAAGTTACTTATGCAGCAGTGTTGCCACCTATACAAAAAAAATGGAATAGAAGAGGTTTTGCGATTTGTTTTCTCGTTTCTATTTTTATTTCGACGTTGACAATAACCCTCTATACAATGTTTAAATATAAAACGAATAAAGCTACATCCATCGCCAGTCCAACCAATGCATATACGTCTGGATCAACATATACCTATACAGATAAAATAAATATAACTGCAACCAATGAATACGGTGAATACGCCGGTGCGAATTATGAATGGTTAGTAGATAAACATTTAGCCGAACCCTATAAAACGACTGTGTTTACAATAAATGAAGAAAATAATATATCCGGCGAAATTGTATGGAAATGGACCCAAGAAAATGAAGCAGATGTTTGGGGAAATTCTATTGAAAAAGTATTTACAAATACCGGCAAATATGAATTATTATTGATTGGCATGAATACCAAGAATGAAACGATTCTTACGCAGACGATTCCAGTGATTGTAAAATATGTAAAACGTGAATTGCGACAATTGACGAATGAAGACCGACATCGTTTTTTACACGCCGCATCCAAAATATGGAAATATACCACCGATGAAGGACGAGATAAATATGGGGATAAATTTACTGGTATAAACGAATTGGTTGAAGAACACGCATTAGCATCGAATGATATTAAATGCGACCAATTCCATGAAGGAAGCGGTTTTTTCACCCATCATTTTGCGATTACCCAAACGTTTGAAGCCGCATTGCGTTCCATAGACCCCTCTGTGACACTACCCTATTGGGATTTTACGATTGAAGGTCAAGAAATCACCGATGCTGACGAAAGTCCGTCCTATTTTTTAGAAATAACCCCATTTTTAAATGATAAATGGTTTGGAAGTACAGATGAAAACGGGCACGTCCAAGATTCCAAATTTGCTTTTGCCAAAATGCCAAAAGTGACCGATGAATCTATTGTAGAACCCAATTCTTATGGATATATACGTTCCTATTGGAATAATAATAATGATGAATATGCGGTACGACATTTATTTGATGTCTGTGGAGTGGAACCTACCAATAAACGAATTCCGAATTGCCAAACTCATTTTAAAATATTAAATGTGACTACTTTATCCGATTTCCAAATATTATCGCCGAATGACGGGCATGGAACCGTACACGTACAATTAGGTGGAATGGGAGGAGATTGTATAGAAACCTATCAGAATTTTACGGATACATGGTCGGAATTGTTAGATGCGGAAATGACTGCCGACGAAATAATGTCCCATGGATATAGTATGGATGAATGGGCGTGGGGAACCAAAGGTGCTCGACGAACCATGTTGGAAAATATGGTAATGGGTGAATATTTCCATGTATATAAATCGTTATGGCGTTCCCATATGTGTTCCAGAGATGGAACTCCTAATTTATTAGTATGTCCGGAGAATTGTGATGAAAACACATCACCTGATGATTGTAAATGCCAAGTAGAAGCATTAGTCAATGGCACAACCGATTGGGAGAATGTATATGCATGTATATTGTCCGGACATAGTCAAATGGTTTTCAATAAAATATTTCCGGAAGAGTTTATCATAGATATGGTGTATATGTTGAGTACGATGTCATCGATTGAAGGTGAAATGTTGGAGTCGTCATCACCCATAGATATATTATTTTGGGTAATACATCCAACGATAGAACGTTTATTATCGGCAAAACGTGTAAATGCTTATGTGGATTATGGTGGTTCACAAATATATAGGTGGTCTACACGGGACGGATCAGAAGAAACGTGGTACTCTTTTTCTTATTTTTCTTTGGAGGAAAATGAAAATAAATATTGGACGGAAGCATATACATGTACGGGGCACGATGCGAATGATGCTGCTTTACCTTCGTCATTGCCATGGTTAGATGGGTTTGAAGAATTGGCGGATACGGATGGAGATGGAATCATAACAAATTGGGAATATTATTTGGCAATTAATCCGAATAATGAAGATGGGTTAGATTATATTTTTGCGGATTTTGAATGGAACCATTGTCAAGATAAAATCGTTTAGAACTCTTTAGTGTAAAATACCGAAATGGATATTCGGTATTTTTCTTTGGAAATATGGAGAAATAATATATAGATATATAGTATATGCCAAATTCAAAATTAAAAAAATCAAAAAGTGTAAAACGTCCGAAATCTTCATCAAAAGAAAGTAAACTTATGAAATTTATGCAAACCAATGAGTTGGCTATATATTTTATCATTTTTTCTATCTTTGACGGAATAAATATTAAAAAATTAAACAAAGTGAAAATATCAGACAATGAATTCATTGAAATATGTAAATACTTAAACGAAAATAAATTATCCGATTTAATACCATACTTACATTTCATATTACCAATAGTTGAAGTTCTAATTTTACATAGTAAATCTGATGATACAATGAGTATAAAACGTTTGTTTAGATTATTTGGATTAGAGAATGATATTATTGCCTTTATGGATTTATTTAAATCGAAAACCTCAAAAACATCTCGCATTCGAGAAGTAGACGAATTTTCACCTGACCTTGAAATAATACGTAAAGGCGGTAGTGGAATGCTAATAATATTTAGAAGTTTATTCAACAAAAAAATGAAAATAACAAAGATTTTTTACACATTTTTGTCTTTTTTAGGTATATTATTGTCAATGTATTGCATATGGACGCAGGCAACACGTTTAATAAAAGATGTGAATACAAATGAAAATATTCAGTCCGCATTAAAATTAGTAAATTCCGCACGTACTTGTGAAGGAGTAGAATTGTCAAATAAACAGAAGCTACAAGCAAAAACCGCAGGAATAATATCTGATTTGTTTGGCGCAAATGGCGAAGAGCATGTTAAAGGAATGATGATATTAAGCGAATGTTTATTAAAAGACCCTGAGAAAATAAAATTAGATATGAAACAAAACGAAGTAGATATTATTTATAATGAAAAGCCTAATGAAGAAGGAACAACAAATGAATTAGTTTTATATAATAAAGTTGATATGAATGATTTTATAATGTCGTCCGGAGTAGTACCATTAGGTTTTGATTTTGATAAAGAAACCTTTCATGTTGAAATGGATCTCATAAAACGCGCGGTTATAAAAGATAAAATAACAGAATCAGAATTAAAAGAAGTATCTGAGAAAATAGCCAAACAAATTTTAAAAAAACAACCGTTACTAGCAAATGCCATAACCGATAGTATGAAAAAAAAAGATATTCAACCAGTTATACCAAAAGAACCTAGCTATTTTGGATTATTATATGATGTTGTAAAAGATGGCATACAAAATATAGATATCAATCGAATTGTAACAGGGTTTATGACAGGTGAAAACATGATTGCACTATACGCAGCAGAATTAAACAAAAAGATAGTTACAATAAGATACAAGTTAAAGCAAGCACAAGAATTAACAGAATATCGTGTAAATATGTTATTAATAGATATACCATTATATTTAGGTACCGCATATACGCTATTGAATTATTTAGTTTGGTTTAGTGGAAATCTAATAGCATTTGCATATTTAGTAAAATCCTATTTTACAGAGCAACAGCTAGCAATCACCAACGGAGATGAGAAACTAGCAATCACCAACGGAGATGAGGAAGAAGTAAAAATTAGCAAAAAAACTCAAAAAAAAAAAGGAGGTAAGAAACAAAACTATACACAAAAATCTTACAAAAAATAAATAAAAAAATGTCTATAGAAATACATTTTGTTATAATGAAACCACTGTCAAATATGGAGAACTACAGGTATCTTCTTTTTGAACCGAAGCAGGACATTCTATTTGTACGACAGGCGAATGAGACCAACACGTATAAACCCCAGTAAGAATATTCGAATTACTACATTGTAATGCGGAATAGGTAGGTCCACCAAACGAATCGCGCAACTCATCGGCGGATAAAGAATTCGTAGTATTGATATATGGATGGATCATTGCAGGAGTCTCATATGTTTTCACGAGTTCAATGGCTTGTTGGAAATAATCGTATTGGGATAATTCAGAACAAGTACCGTGTTTATCCCATTCATGTTCCCAAAAACTATCGTAATTCGGGTCAGTTTCCGCATATTTTACATCTGGGTAATAAGTAGTCATTGTATCCCATCCGATTTCAATCGGTATATTGGGGTCAAAACTTTCAGTAGAACAATAAGAAGGATAACCAGTGGTATCATATTGAGCCCATAGACCGTGTAATGTAAAATTTTCTTGCCAATAAGGTTTAGGAGCTAAACAACCTGGATAATTCGGATTATTTGTGAAACAAAATCCAGGGGTCCATGAATAGGCTAATACATATATAATGTTAGTGGCGGTTGAAAGAGGAAATAAAATAGATGCGAATAATGTGCGAAAGAGCATTTATATTATAAATATATTATTTTATATAAAATAAATAAATAAAGTATAATATAATATAAATAATAATGTCGAAATTAATAAGCGATGTAATTATTGAATTTTTATTAAAAAATAATATAGATGTTATATTTACTCTTGCTGGCGGATTTATTGGACCAATACTTAATTCTGTTACAAAATATAAAATAAAATTATATTGTTTTAATCACGAACAAGCTGCAGCAATGGCAGCTGATGGATACGCAAGAATTACAAAAAAACCGTGTTGTTTATTAATAACAAATGGTCCAGGTGCGAGTAATACAATAACTGGTGTTATTGGAGCTTTCCAAGACAGTATACCCATATTTGTAATATCAGGACAGGTTCCTTATCAACAAAGTATAAATAGTCAAGAATTAAATTTAAGGCAATTGGGGGTCCAAGAATTAAATATTATACCAATTATTAAAAGTTTTACAAAATATAGTTATTTTATTAAATGTAAAGATGAAGTGATTGAAACATTATATAAAGCATATAGTGAATGTATAACTGGTAGAATGGGACCTACTTGGATTGATATTCCATTAGATATTCAAAATTCGTATATAGACGACATAGAAGAAAGTTTAGAATTTACAAATACAATAACGCCTTTTTTGAATAAATCATATATAGATTATAATTTTATAATAAATAAGATAAATGAATCAAAAAAACCATTAATTCTAATAGGAAATGGTATTAAATTATCAAATTCTGAATCAATATTTAATGAAATTATAACAAAAATAAAAATTCCTTTTGTTACATCGTGGTTAGGAAAAGATATAGTTAATAATGATAATAATTTATTTAGTGGGGTTATCGGCATATTAGGAGAACGTTTTTCAAATTACGCAATTCAAACATGCGATTTATTAATTGTATTAGGTTGTAGATTAAATGTAACACATATTGGATATGATTTTAATAATTTTTCAAAACAATCTTATAAAATTATGGTAGATATTGATAATAATGAAATGGAAAAAAAAACAATAAAAATTAACACTCGTATTAAAAGTGATTTATCTATATTCTTGAATAATTTTAATGAATTAGTTGGTTTAGAAGATAATATGATAAAATCAGATTTTACTTTATGGATAAATAAAATCAATTTATGGAAAAATAAATATTCTACCATTGAACTGAATATTCATAATCTTAATATGGATGGCGATGTGAATTCATATTATTTTTCAAAACAATTATCAAAAGTTATTAATAAAAATACAATAATAGTTACTGATACCGGATCTTCATCATTTAGTATTTTTCAATCAATCCATCTAATAAATAGTAAAATATTTACTGCTGCCGGACAAGCATCTATGGGATATGGTTTGCCAGCATCAATCGGCGCATATATAGCAGATAATAGCAATAATATTGTATTAATTGTTGGAGATGGTGGATTTCAATTAAATATTCAAGAATTACAAACAATTATAAATTATAATTTGAATATCAAAATTTTTATTTTAAACAATTCTGGTTATTTAGCTATTAAAATAATGCAACAAAATTTATTTAAATCAAACTATATAGCATCTACAAACACTACTGGCGTTAGACCTCCTAATTTTATAAAAATATCAGAATCTTACGGAATAAAAGCATATAATATAAACAATAATAATGATGTAGAAACTGTATTAAATGACATGTTTTCATATAACGATGTATGTTTATGCAATATAAATATGATTGAAAACCAATTAATTACTCCACGGGTTCAATCAAACGGAGATAACAAATCATTAGAATATATGTATCCATTTATTGATATGGATATAATGAACGACGAATTATTATAAAATATATACTAACAAAGAGGAATATATATTTTATTACTTTATAAAAAATTCTTTCATTTTATTACAAACATAATCTACATCATCTACTGTCATTCCATGATGCGCACCTAATAAAAATCCTTCTGCCATAATTCGATCCGAATTTGGGAATTCTTCTAAATATTCACGATACACTGGGTGTCTTGTTACATTACCTGCAAAGCATACACGAGTCTGAATGTTATTTGCTTCTAAAAATGTTAATAACTCTAAACGTCTTTTTGTCATGAATGGTATAGCTAACCAGTCGCTATCAAACGTATTAACCGGCATTACCAAATCGGTAAGATCTTTTAGATTTTCCAAATATCTACGAAATACAGTTTTTCGTTTTTCTCGTATTTCTTCTATTCTTGATAATTGTACTAATCCAAACGCCGCGTTCATTTCTGACGATTTCATATTATAACCAACTGCTCCATATAAAAATTTGTAATCATAGGGTATTCCATCAATACTATATTCAAAACGGGTAATCATATCTTCTGAATTATCACCGATTCTTCCCCAATCACGATACATAGTTGCTTTTTTTAATAATTTATCGTCATTTACCATAAGCATACCACCAGAACCTGCTGCGGTGATTAAATGACTGGAATAAAAACTGGTAATAGCAATATCTGTTTCTATGGTATTTGTAATTGTATCAGCCGAATCTTCAAATAACAGAATATGAGGGGGTACTAATTCACGTATTTTTTTCCAATCGGGTTTTGAGCCAATTAAATTAGGTAACAAAATAACCTTTGTTTTTTCGGTAATTTTTTCACAAATTTGTTCTACAGTAGGCACATATGTTCCTATCTCAACATCACAAAATATTGGTGTAAGACCACATTGAATAATAGGAGCAATCGTTGTGGAAAAAGTACAAGCAGGAGTAATTATTTCATCATTTGGTTTTAAATCTAATGCTTTTAACCCCAATAATATAGCAGAGGAACCACTGTTTACAAAAAGACCATATTTTTTTCCAAATTCACGCGATACTTTTTCTTCAAATTCGACTGTTCTTGGACCAAAACCAGCTAACCAACCATCATTTAAACAATCAATCACTGCTTGAATTTCTTTATCTCCATAAGCTTCTTTTTTATTGGGAGCATACCATATCTTCTTCTCCATATGAATATTATTTATAAATTATATTTATATATTTATATATATTTGTATGAATATAATTTTATTTATTGATATAATTGTTAAATACATTATTTTCCAAATTATCAATATTTTCCATGTCGTTAACAAAAGGAATAATTGATTTTTCTATTAAATATTTTTGAAAATTGGACCATTGTTCGTTCACTAAATGTAAAGTACTTATAGCAAAATCTAATTCTTCTGGTCCATATGCGATTCCATACAATGGCTCATTCTTATCTTTTAAATATTTATAAATAACGAGTGTTTTTAACCATTCTTCTTTTGACATTGTAGGCGATTTATAAACAATTGATATACAACCACATAATGGAGCCATGATAGTTAAGAATGTCAATGGGTCATATGAAATAAACATATATTTTGAGTTAAATATATTTACTATATCATTTTGAGTGACATAATACGGTATAGATAAAGAATCCTCTGGATGAATCGCATTTATTTGTGAATATAAATAAACTGCTTTCTTAATCGTAAAACAGGTTCCATTTCTATTTAAATTTTGATTCTTTAAATCAGGGTTTATATGTATGCATGATAATAATTTATATATATTATCATTTGCCATATGTCGTTCATGATTAAAATAATAAACTAAATCATTTTTTCCCCAAGTTGTGTATATATCATTTCTGCAATATATACTAATGGGTGCTAATATCCATCTTACTACGTATTTGGAATTTAATGGATTATATTCCACGGTTTCACCATAAATCGTTAATGTGTTTTCAATATTATATTCTTGGTCCAAATCTGTTGAAATCTCTATGTTTGTAAATGATTTATTATAAATGATATTCGGTTCAGATACAATATTATATATTAAAACATTGGGAAAATAGTTGCTTAGTATTTTTGCCAATTCAAAAGAACAAGTAGCTCCACCAATAGAATAATTATACCCGCAATTCTTACATGGATAAATCAATACATTCTTAAAGCGCATTATAATAACTAATATATTTTATTTATATATATTTATAAAAACAAATATATAATTAAGTAAATATATCATTATTATGAGAATATTAATTACTGGCGGAAAAGGAAATATTGCTACGATCATTAAGAATGGTTTATCTGAATATTATGAAATAATAAATCCCTCGCATTCAGAATTAGACGTATTAGATATGTGTTCGATTCAATCATTTTTAAATAATCATGAGAACTTTGATATATTGATTCATAGTGCAATCATTGGTGGAAGAAGAACTAAAACAGAAGAGTACGATATTTTTTATAAAAATATACGAATGATGGAAAATGTGTTAAAATTTGAAAATAAATTTAAAATGATAATAAATTTTGATTCTGGCGCAATTTATGATAGAAATACCGATATTATGAATCGAAAAGAGAACGAGTTATTTACTATCCCTACTGATTTTTATGGATTTTCAAAATATGTTATTTATTCGCGTTCATTACAATATAGACATATTTTTAATTTTCGCATATTTAATATATTTCATGAATTAGAAGAAAGCGATAGATTTATAAAAATGTGTTGTATTGCGAAACAAAACAACTCAAATGTCACAATTCATGCTGATAAATATTTTGATTTTGTTTATAAAGACGATTTTGTAAAGATTGTAAAATATTATATTGATAATTGTGATAAACAAGACGTATTAGAAAAGACATTGAATATTTGTTATGAACGAAAATATTTATTATCAGATGTGGCAAAATTAATATTACCACCTACTCAAATTGTTATTGAGAATATTGATTTATCACATAATTATTGTGGCGATAATAGTAAATTACAAAAAATGAATATACATGTAGATGGGTTGGAAAATAGTATGATTAAATATGAAACAAATTTCATATCAAATGTATAATTTCCTTGAAATAAAGGAAGGGAGCGTCCAATATAACTATAATTTCCCTGGAATAAAGGGAGGGAGCGTCCGAGGGAACCGTAGGTTCCCTGGAGTTACGCATCATAATATGGATTATCGTGTATTTTCATACCACAATATTCCTTGGGGGATTTCTTATAATCTTCTGGATTATGAATTCCGGCTTCTTTGGCTTTTTCTAATAAAAATTTGAAATTATCCCAGAATTCGGTTTTATGTCCGATTGATTTGGTAGCAATATGCGATAATTCATGTATCGCTACAAACGTCAAGGTGTTCTCGTCAATCAAATTATTATTGTCTTTCTTTTTCACATTCAAACAAAATGCTAATTTTTCGCCTTTGTTCTCACTATATGCAGTATAACTACTCGTCGGTAAGGTTTCCATTATTTTTTGTGGTTTAAATCCTTTCACTAATCGTTTTACATTATCTTGGTCGGGATATTTCTTTCCGACATATTCTACTAATTTTTTACATTTTTCAGTTACAGTAGCTAATAAATCCGCAGCTTGTTGTATTTTACTACGTTCTCTTACGCAATATTTATTTCCATCTACGGTTGATACAATACATTTTAAATTAAAATCAGAATTATCAACATAAATATAAACACAAGCAACAAATATGATTCCTACTATAAAATATCCTAAAATATCACTATAATTCATATATTACTTATATAATATATGAATGGATTATAAAATACAAAAAATTATAATCTTATTATTTTGGAACACTCCTTTTCAATGGTACTTTGAGATGGAATTTGTTCTCCTATAATACAAACGCTCATATTTTCCGGTTTAAAATATTTACGTATAACTGTATTCACATTTTCTTTGGTAATATCTTTGTAATGTTTTTCATAAATATCTGCATAAGAAATGATTTTTTTCTTATCTCCATATAATAAAAACTCTTTTCCATTATGTTCTGCGAGAAGATCATTATCTTCTAATTTTAATTTCATTTTTTCTTTTTTTGAATTTTTGGATAATTGTACTTCTTTATCGGTAACGCCATGTTGTAATAAATCGTTTATTAAACCAATGATTAATGGCAAAACGCCTTTGGAACTTCCATTTTTGGCTAATTTCTTTGAATCCGTTTCAGCAAAAAGTATGAAATCACCAATATGTTCGTAATAATTCGTACTGGCATTCGATGTATAAGTTAAACCATTCTCTTCACGTAATAACATTGATAATTTACCACTTAAATCATTCATCATTTTTCTCAATAAATTTAAAGCATATTTATCATTCGATACATCGCTGCAAGTGCGAAATCCAATCATTAATAAATTTGTTACGATACCTACTTTTTTTTGTAATAAATATTGTATTTTCGACTGTGGTTCAATATTAAAATTAATATTTCTATCTAACATGTATTCGTTATTTGGGAGAACATGTTTCATAAAATATGATTTTTTTATAATCGTTTTGATTGTTTCAACCGGTACATTTGATACTATGCTTAATACGAATCGACTGGGTATATAAAACGATTTATAATATTCCATTACTTTTTCATAATTCATCTTTTTTTTATGAAATCGTAAATTATCTATTTCAGATTCAAATGCAGAACCTTTATATAATAATTTATCCATATTTTCGTCTATAATAACCTCGGGGTCATTTTCATTTTTAATATTCTCTTCAACCACTACTTTATATTCTTTGTCATATTCCTTTTTAATAAATGTAGAATTCATAAGCATATCAGACATAAGTTGAATACAATTATGTATAGAGTCATTCCCTATTTTCACATGATAACATGTGAATCGTTTTTCGGTATAGGCATTGAAATCCGCGCCCATTTTGTCAAATTCTATTAATAATTTTTTGGAATTCAAATAGTCGCGAGTACCTTTAAAACACATATGTTCTATAAAATGCGATACACCACGAAGGTCATCTGTTTCATGAACTGAGCCGACATCACAAAATACTTGGATTGATGTAATGGGTAGTTTATTTTTTGGTTTTTCATATACAATTCTAAAACCATTCGGAAATACAAAGTTCTGAATTGGCATATTATAATAATGACTATTGACTATTATAATATTCTGATATTTGTTTTGTTATAAATAAATTTATTGTTGTCCTTGTCCGATTTCTAATGGAACACGTCCTAAATCTGGTTCAATTGTACTTTGGTTCCATGGACCGACTTGTTGAACTGGGATGATTGGATCGGAACGTAATTGCTGGTTAGCATTACGTAAAGTTTGTCCGATGGTATCTAAACCAATATGATAACCTGCTTGTAATAAATCAGGCATCATAATATCACCTTTCTTCATGGTATTTGGGTTTAATGCGGACCATTGACTGTTTTGGTCGACTGGTAAAAGGTCAGCAGGATTGGCGACTGGTTGTAAAGCATATCCTGGTGCAGAGGTTGGTTGAGGAGCAGATACAACGGTTGGGTCAACTGGTTTTTCTGGGGCGACTGGTGCAGCTTTACCAGTTTCCATACCATCCATAGCGAATGATTTCAATTTGGAGTAGTTAAATAAAGCCCAAGCTAAAACAAGGAATATTACTAAAAAAATCACTCTTTCTTTTGTGAAAAATTTGACAAGAGCACTTTGAATATTCTTAAACATTCTTATTATATAAACGACTGATAAAAAAAATATGAACTTTCATTTATTTTTGCTAAATAAATGAAAACTTTTAAGCCTTAAATATTTTACTTTTCTAAATCTTTTTCTTCATTTGACAAAATTTCATCCATGTCTAAATCACTATCATCACTATCCTTGATATTATCCAACATATAGGTATTTTTGATACGTTTTGCTTCTAAATAGGATGATAATGCTAAATTCCTGGCAATCTTGGCTTTTCTTCTGGCTTCTCTATACATTTCATAATACACTTCATTTTTATTTTTAATTTGTACGATTTCTTCGACCGGTAATTCTGCTAAATTAAATTCTATTTCTTCTAAACCATCTATTCTCTTTATTTCTTTCTTTGGTATTTCTTCGGAGAAGAGGGGTTCCGTCGACGGAGTAACTATTTCTTCACTATCATTGTTTATATGCGTTTCTACAACGGTTGATGCAGCATCTTCTATATTGGTATCTCTTTCGTCTAATTCATCTTGTTGCATTTCGGTTAGACCTTCAGTGATATCTGGCTGTCTCGTTTCTGGCGTTTCTTCACTTATTTTATTATCAACTACAGGTTCATTGTCATTTGATATAGACATTTTTGCAGATACGAATCCGTCTTCATTCGCGATGGATTTTTTAGGTGCAAAGAGACATTTTTCAAATAAATTTACTGGTTTTAATACCATCATCTGTTTTAATTCAATATCAATTTGAAAGCTGCGAGCCGAACATTTGATGCCTTGTATTTCTAATATAGTCATGACATGCATATTTTCATTTATATTTTCAATTTCTATTTCATTTTCAAGTTCGTCATAAATTTTGACTAAACTTTTACCCAAAGCAGTCGTAATATTAATGCGAGCAATATAATATTTTCCGGATTTATATATTTTTAAAGGCGAGGTAAAATAGTTTTCAATATCATGCATTTCAATGTCACCATCAAACCATTGTTCTCTATTTTTATAAATATATTGTTGACAATAATTTTCTAAATTCTCCATCCAACGAATAAATTGGTCGTTCTCATTCGTAAACATCAAATCCGCATACATTCGTTTTCCAGCCTTAACAATGCCTTGTTTTAAACTACATTTAGGAGGTTGTATATATAAATGTTCGTCATTCAATAAAAAACGAATAAAATAATTACCGCCTGCAATGGCAGTAGGCTTTGTCAATAATAATTTATCAAAATCAAATTTATCATTTGGATTATGTATGTTCTCCATGATATATATTTTATGAGGTTCTCTTTATTCGATTTTTACGAATATAAATATATGTTCGTTTACATATTTGGTTTTAATTCTATGGATACATAAATATATGTATGTTAAATATTAGAGATACTTGTATAGAATTTTTTAAAAATGAAGATACCCGCAAAAATGTGAAAGAAATGCTAAAACCCATTACGAATATTATTTATAATGAAATGTATTATTACATATGGTTTATTTGTATTTACAATGTTCTTTTGCTATTTATTATTATTGTCAATTTAGTGTTATTAATTAAATTATTGAATTTTAATCCACTCAAAACGATTACCAATAGCGATTTATAATAGAGACCCATACAAGGCTGAGTTTTCAGGAATCACGATTGACGGATATTTCCAATCATTTAGCAAAAATAATGAAAATAATAAAATATTGTTATAATATATATAATGAGCGCAATCGTGAATAAAGTAAAAAGTGCGGTTAACAGCACCATGAAATTAATGAAATTCGTCAAGGATAAAATAACTGCAAAAAGTAACAGCAAATCTAGAAGACGTACTACTGCAAAACGAGTAAAGAAACCTAAAATGAAAGGCGGTGACGCATGGCAACATACCGTTTCTACTTATGGAGGAATTGGAGAACAACACGCCGCAGCTGGTTCAAATGTTATTGCCGCAACTGACGTATCGGTGAAAGCCGCTGCACCAGAACCAGTACCTGCGCCAGTCGTAAAAGGTGGTGAAAAGAAGGAAAAAAAAGAAAAGAAATCTAAGAAATCACAAAAACGCCAATAAATCCCAAAAATAACATGTTTAGGAATATAATTTTATAAAATTTTATAATATCATATAGATATATATTATAAAATGAGTGTTTGGACCAGACTCGTTAAAAAAACATACAATGCAAACAAGCAAAAGGATGGATATAAATTACAAGATGCAATGAAAGAAGCCAAAAAAGAATATGATGAGATGAAACAACAAGGTGGATTATTAGAACCCCCTAAAATGCTTCCTTTATCCGGCGGAAAAAGTAAGAAAAATAACAAAAGCAAGAAAAACAACAATAAATCCGCAAAAAAATCACGAAAGAATCGTAAATAAATTACCTTCCTCTAATATTATACAAATGAATAATATTAGTGAAAATGCAGTCATAAAACCCCCGAAAAGTCAGTTTGTAGAAAACGTACAGAAATGGGTTCTCATAGATAAACAATTAAAAATCGTAAACGAAAAAACAAAACGAATGCGAGAACTGAAACATGATTTGGCGGATAATATTTGTAAATATATGAATGAGAACAATATGAAAAACAAAAAAATCAGTATTACCGGAGGAGAGCTCAAAATATACGATAAAAAAGATTATTCACCGTTGAATTATGGATATATTGAAAAATGTTTAGGCGAAATTATACCCGACAAAACACACGTAGAATATATTATCAATTATTTGAAAGAGAACCGCGAAATAAACGTATCACAAGAATTACGCGGTAATTATACCAATGAATAAAATGACGATATATAATATAGGTTGACAATGGAATATGCCAAATCATTTGGTGAGAATGTCTTATTTAATAATACAAATAATGAAATGCGAGGAGGTTATCCAATAGAAGAAATTATCCAAAGCGAGACTCAAAAACGAGAGATGTTGGGTGGTTCAAAAAAGAGTGAAGAGTTTGGATTATCACGTTTCCAAAATTTAGTAGTACCCATCGGATTATATCTAGACAATACCGATATATTACATTTGCAACAAGGTTCTCAAAAAGAAACGAACCAAAGTGACGGAATAGTTTTAGGAGAAGATATCTTTGATAAATTTTTGGATTTAGTGAGTGTTAAACATAGAAAAGGTGGTTCTAATAAATATACCAAAAAACGCAATGTTCTCTATACTCGTAATAAAACGCGAAAAAATAAATAATATATTAATTACTTATAATAATATATTAAATAATATTTGTTAATATAACATACGGTTGAAATGAACTGCGTTGTTTGTTTATGTGTATACAATAATGAATTTGGATTACCTTTTGTTTTAAAGAATATATTAAAAATAAATGAGGTGTTTTCAAAGATACAAATTTTGGCATTTTACGATAATTCTAGCGATAAATCGCTAGACATTTTACATGAGTTTAAAGAAACACATGGAAATATGGAAATAATAATAAATACAAATCCGAAATGTGAATTGAGAACACAAAATATAGCGAATGCTAGAAATGGTTTATTGGAAATAATACGCAAAAAATATAATGATGTTCCTTATTTTATTATGATGGATAGCAATGAATATTCATGCATTGGAAATATAAACATTCATGTTTTACAAAAAGTATTAGAACGTAGTGATGAATGGGATTCTCTATCATTTGACAGAGAAGCCGGTTATTATGATACATGGGCGTTATCATTCGACCCATTTATATATAGTTTTTTCCATTTTGCGAATTGGAGACCAATTGTAGAGTTAATGAGAACAAATTTTAAAGAGTTGATGGATGAATATAATAAAAACAAGCCAAATGAGTTCATTCCTGTCTATTCAGCATTTAATGGATTTGCTATTTACAAAACCAGTAAATTTCTAGATTGTTCTTATAGTTCAACTATTGATCTGAAATTATTTCCAAAAGATATATTATTGAATCAGATAAAAATGGTAAATTCAAATATAATAAATAATTTGACAAATGACTGCGAACACAGACATTTTCATTTAGAAGCTATTCAAAAAAATAATGCGAAAATAAAAATTTGTCAGAATTTTCTTTTTGCGAAATTTATAAATCCACCGAAAAATTTAAGGGGACCAGCTTAATTCTGCAATGATTTACATAAATGAAACATTTAATCTGCATAGCAGTGTAAAATAAATAATTCTATAAAATTAAATATTTTGAATGGTTAGATAATTATGTATTATACCTCTTTATGACGATTGAATTTATCCGTCCAATATTTTAATGTTAATTTATCATAATTAAATACTTTGGTTTTAAAATCTTCGATTGTATTTTCCAATAATTCATATGTAATATCAGCCCAATCTTTTACGATTAACACTGGCATACCATCATACAAACTATCTATTCTAGATGTTCGCACAATTGGAATACATCCTAATATAAGTGCTTCCCATGTACGATGACAATCCAAACCATTGCCATGTGGAGATAATACAAACGCATATTTAGATTGATTTATATATGTTTCATCTCTAGTAATTTTCTTTTCTTCGTAAAATACTAATTCTTTGGGAATTTTTTGAATGGCATCTACTCTATCATATAAATATTTATAGCGAGCGTGCATTGAAAAATGAAAATTGCTATAACATTTGATTTGTCTTTTCCAAAAAGGTTTTTCTATGTTTGAATGTATAATTTCCATCAATCTTTTTTCTTGTTCTAATGGTGTGCTTTGAGGTCCCCAATCATTACTCTTTTTTGACATTGAATGATAATCTAACCCAATTGGCATTCTTGTCATTTTTGGATGGTCCATGACACAATTTTGTGAATACCAATGAATTAAATTCGGATGATTCAAAAAAGTTAATAAATCATCCTCACTATTAAATATATTATAGGGCACTGTTTCGTCCGCATCCCCCGAAACCAATATATATTTATATGGTAAAGTATAGTTTTTTATAAAATAGGGGATTGCTCTATTACATACATAAATGATTGCATAATTATTATTTTCTAATAAATTCTTATTGTAATTTCTGATATAAATATCCGATGAAATAGGAGTGACACTATAAATATCACATGATTTCAATATTCCTCTAGAAGATAAAAAATGGCAATTATTTTCTTCTACCATATGCTGTTAACATTATTCATAGTATCTATATTATTTGGAGGCGTAATAATAAATTACATTATAGAATTTATTATTTTTTGTTATTATTTGCTTACCGTATTGCCAGATGTTGTGCCGCTCCAACTTTCAAACCAACGATTGGCATTGAACGAATTTATATTCAACATTTTGTCCGCATTTTGTTTCCAATAATTCACTTTTTCGTCTAATTCAATATCTTTCTTATTTTTTGGATAAAGATGATCTTTATTCGCATTCATCCGACCCATATCCGCATCATTGGCTTTTGGTTTTTTTCCATAACAATTCACGCCAAATTTCGCATAAGGATTTGCAATATAACCACCGTTTACTCCTGGACGTCCACAATCATTTTTATGGTCGTCCGTTTTTTGTAATTTATCCCATGTCGTTTTTTGGGTAGGGAAAAATATCATTTGTCCGTCAGACCAACCATAATTACACCATTCCGCACCACCATTATATGCTGATTCAATCTGGTCGTATGTTGCTAATTTCGCATCATATGCGCTACATATTGCCTTTGCGTCTTCATACGTATACAAGTTATTTGAAACATTAAATACTTCATCTCCTTGTTCTTGAAGTTTTTCGTCTTTTTTCTCTTCTGTTTTCTCTTTCTTTTTTTCTGCTAAATTCACTATATCGTTTAAAATATCAACGATAGGTATTTGTAAAATATATTTGAAAAAATTCACAACGATTAATAGGATGATTAAAATCCAAGAACTTGTTTCAATAAATGAAATTCCCATTGATTTTGTTTCTTCTGTCATTGGAAATCTAAATAAATAAATAATCAAATAGAATACGAGAATAAATGACACCATAGATAATAATGAATTTGGATTATTTACAAAATCTTTGAATCCAGAAAGGAAATTTGAGAAAAAATTGTCTTTTTGGCTATCACTCATTGAATAAAAGGTAGTGATTACGATGATTAAAAAACATGTGACTAACAATATATCTATCGTTCTAGATAATAATCCTTGGCTATTTACACTGCTACTAGGAAAAAAGTATCCTAAAATGAAATATGCTATAAAATATATTCCTAAAAACCATGCGATTAATATAAAATTTGCCTTGGTAAAAATAGTCGAAACGAGTGATTTTGCATCCTCTTTTAAATCACTTTTTTCATCCGTTTTTTTACTATCTTCTTTCTTTTCGGTATCTATGCTCTCTACTTCCTTTTTTTTATTATCCATATATTATAGTAAATTATTTTTTTTACGGTAAAATAAACAATACGCCAAAGGGGTTATAATTTTTTTCGCATCATCTACGACTTCTACACTATTATCGTTAAAGTGTATCCACGTATTATCCGCATGTTTCGCGAATGCGGTATAATGTCCTCCCATGACGCCTCCCATATGATTACATATTCCATATAATTCATATTGAAAGGATGACGCATTATACCCCTTTACGTAACCGGATAAATCTAAATCAAATGGAAAATCAATCATACTATTTAACTTTTGTGTTCCATCGGGTGAAAACCGTTTTAATGATATGACTAAAATTTTCGGAAAATTCCAAAACACAATTTGTTTTTTGATATCTTCTTTTTGTCCCGTCTTCTCATTAAACCATGCATTCTCTCCTTCCATGAGTTCGGATTTGGAATACATATCAAAACAATCATAAATATTTTTTGCCAATGTATCCCCATAAAAGATAGGCAAATCTAAGATGAAATAATGTTCGGGCTTGATGGCTAATTGTTTTGTACCATCTTTTGAAATGATTTCGGACATATAAATCCCGTAAAACAAATCCATAATTTCGGAATATTCTTTGGAATATATGGTTTTCAACATATCATAACATTGGACTGCCATTTCATCTACTTGGTTCTCCTTACGACCATTTATTTTCATATTTATACTTCTGGAATAACTATTATGCATACAATCTATCATAAACAATAAAAATTCCGGCATATCATTTTGCGTCCACCCAGTGAATATTTCTTTGTTTTTTAATTTGGCGATTTCATGGACGTTATGGACGAATTTATTTGGCGATACAATTCCGTTTCCACTCCACATTACCCCGCGTAAATCATTCCATTCATGTAAAATACTGGCATCTGGTATATCCGTCTTTACTATTTTATGTTTCGCATTTAATATTTCATTTAATTCATAAGTATGATTGAGAACCTGTAAACATGAATTTAAAAAACAGGTGTTACCCAAATTATCAATCCCGGTGTAACCTTTTTTAATATATTTTGACAAATCCATTTTATAGTTTAATTGTATAAATAGTATATAAATAATTATCTTTATATACTATTAATTATGGATAATATGTTCTCAAATAATAATCTGACAAGCATAGACCAGGAAATAATGGAATTTACAGATGAATTATTAAGAAGATATGATAATAGAAATAGCCATACGTTTAGAAATAGAGAACATTCTACGAATATGAATCACAATAGAAATAGCAATAGTAATATACATTTAGATGAATCTAGTATTCTATATGCTTTGATGAGTGAATACAATTTAAATATTCGTGATTACAATACAAATATGCGTTTATTTTTGAATCATTTAGATAGAGTACGTGAAAGAGAACCCCGAAATAATAATATTAGAGAACGAGAACCTTATGTAAGAACGCCATATGTAGACCACGTGAGACATAATGCTCGTACGACAAACCATAGTACCAATACAAACACTCGAACGCCAAATATCAATACAACGAACCGCACAACCATTGCACGTCCGTATGCCACCTCACAATTATTGTCCTATGTACTTTATCCAAATACGCAATCGTTGTTTAGTGATGTTATCGTACATCCCACAGAGAACGAAATCGTGAACGCCACTGAATTAATCACTTATAATAATACGGTGGAATATAATAATAACACATGTCCGATTACGTTGGAGGAATTTCTCCAAGGAGAGCGTATTTGTCAAATAAAACATTGCGGACATATATTTCGCGAAGAAGCATTACGTAATTGGTTCCGTAGAAATGTACGGTGTCCGGTATGTAGATATGATATTCGAAATTATGTCAATACAAACCGTAATACAGATAATTCAAATAATGATTTGTCGGGAAATATGAGAACCAATATACTCGGGAGACTATATGATACGAGTGAAAGTGAGGATAGTGAGAACGATGAAATTATAGAACCAAACGATAATGCCACCTCTATGCCTCCTATTCCGGATACATTAACACGAAATTTGACAAATATATTGGTAGATTATATTAACAATCATGTAGGACCGAGTATGGCAGATATGTCAGGTGGATTTACTCATACATTTGAATTACCCATTTTTTATTATAGTGACAATTCCGGATATTATTTCGATAGTTCGAATAATTCATAATACTTATTTTATAAAATTTCATCTTTATGCGGTTGATATTTATTATGTAAATATCAACATTATGTTCTGCGTTGTTTAATACGATGATTTATTACACCGCTTCCACCACCACCAGTGGATAAACTATGTGGTTTATAATATACTCGCGCGTTATCTGTAAATAAACTTTTCATAGAAAAAGAACGAGTCGTTGTGGTTGTGGTTGTTGGTTCGACATATGGATATAAATAATAAATACCCGTAGCATTTAAAGTATATCCAGCAGCATATGGACCACCATTTGGCGTTGGATCTGTACCACCACTGTTCGTTAAAATAATCCACGATGAAATATCGTTTACGGTTTCTATTGTATAATCATAAGTAGTACCAATAGAATTCATCGTAGTTGTAGCATCTGTTTCGTTTTCAAAGTAAATAATAGTTGAAGGTACGCCAACATGAAACCCAGTTTCGCTCATAGGTCCAATCAATAACCGCTCACTATCCCCAGTATTGATAGTATAATGTTCGATGCCTTCGCTAAAAATATGGGCGTCGCCCGCGGTAATTGGATACGATATTCCGTCTACGAATAAATTTCCAATACTATCGGTTAAATAGACCAAATAAGTATTATGAAATCGCGCATCTCCCTTATCAATATGTGGGATGGAATCCCCCTTAATCCATCTCATAGGAATAGACGTAATATGACTTAAATCTATATCTAAACCAGTTTCCAATTTGGTTTTTATTACATCAGACAATTCAACCGAAAAATCTACTTTTTGTAGTGTGGCAAGTTTTTCTCTATTTATTTCAACGATAGGGTTATTTACTATTTCCGTAATTTCATTAGATGATAGAAGATTATGCAACATATTTATTATATATATTTATTATATAATAAATGCTTCGTTATTATAATAAAATATTGAGAACCAGTAATTTATTGGGCGATTTGTGGCTTTGTTATTTGTGCGATGGTGTCATCTAAACTTTCCTTCTTTTTATCTACCAACCCTTCTTTTTTAGCAGGAGGGGCAATTTTTTGCGATAAGTTCCATACAAATTTACCGGTAAAAAATGCAACTACGCCAAAGACAACTGCATGGACCCCAGCAACCACGAATTTAGACCCATTTTTTGGTATTCTCAACAAAACACCTGGTGATAGAACAAAGAAAAGAATAGCGAAGTAGATAGCCATAAACATATTCATGCTTGTATTATATATTATACTAAATATTTTATTCTTTACAAAGAATATTCTAAAAATATTTGCCGTGAAAAAATCACGGTTCTGTTTATAATTTGTGATTTTCCAATTATTTTTTAGGTTGGAAAAACGCATTCAGGGTCCGTATTTTATTTTTTTCATTATAAATTCTAGTTAATATATCATCAAACAATAACGCCTTCACTCTAGTAGAACAATATTTCTCCTTCTTTTTCATAAATTCTTCCATATCCGGATAATTATTCTGTATTTTTTCTATTTCTTTTTTATACGCTCGTAATTGCTTCAACGCCGAGGTCGTACTTTCGGTTTCCCACATCAATTCTAATGCCAAACCAAACAGTTGTTGAAGAGGTTTCATCAATTGATTCGTAATATAATGTGTATAATCTATCTGTAATTTATTCTCTATGATAAATTCGGGCGTTTCTATTTTATCTCCCATTAATGCTTTGGGTGTATTATTTACAACAAATACAAATTTCATACGATCACCTGGTTTCGGTTTATTACCCGGATCACGTTGACCTATACGGTCGGCTAATACTTTATGTCCTATCTGATTTGGATTTTTATAATCACTTCTCAATGCTTTTGTAATCGCTAATTTATCCATAGAGACATGACCTTCTATTAATTCTAATAATGAATGGTTTAAAAATGCTGTGGCTTTTTTAATATCGTTTTCTTTCATCAATATATTCAATATCCCTCCATAGACATCTTTTAAATAATCACATGAATCACGTCGTTTTAATGATAATCCCATATATTTTAATTTACCTTTGTTCGGGTCTTCTTCATACAACATGCCCACATACCTCTTTTTTGATAATAGGATAAACGGCATCAATGTTTTTTCATAAGATAATTCCATCGGTGGTTTTAACCATTGACTGCATAATTTGGCAGCGTCTTGTGCGATTTCAATTGTCATTTCTAATGCGGGTTTTCCACGAATTTTTTCTCCAGTCACTGGATTTTGCAGGTTAAATGTAAAGAATACACTATCAGTATCACCATATATGTACTCCGCATTACATTTTACAGGACCATGCATCGCGGTTTCATATACTCTATCCCCATAAACTTCCTCTATAATTCGCTTCGCATAAATTATCATCATACGCCCCGTCGCGGTGGTTGATGCGGCAACATCTTTTTCATAAAAGGTGGATGTTCTGGAACCACATTGACCGTACAATGAATTCGCCGTTACTTTATATCCCAGTTGTCTTTTATCCAATATATTTTGCATGAATGGGTCTTTTTCCGTTTTTATCATTTTACGCGTATCCGAACGCGCTTTTAATAATTCCTCCAATATAGAAGGCATAATACCCTTTTTATCATGAGGAAATTGAGCCCATCTACATATCATTTTTCCACATTTCGTTTTTTCCGCACGAGATGTCGGGGTTTTACGAATATATCGGTATGTATCAAATTCCAAATCAATATATTCATATTCGGGCAAATTATCATAGATGAAATTGCCACTTCCATCCATTTCACCTGTGATTTTAATCAATTCACCTTGTAAATTATATTCTTTCGTCCATACTTTACTATCGTGTGATAAATTTTGACTAATCATGGAGGATGGATATAATGACGAATAATCTACACAAGCCACTGGATTATCCATATACATAGAACATTTGGGTGGTAATACAATCGCTCCTTCGTAACCTTCTCCACTATCAAACTTTTCCAAATCGGGCATCAATGTGTTTTTTTCACGACATTTTTTCGCCACATAACTCGTTAATTTGATTCCTTGTCCGCGGAATACTAAGAAACTAATAGGTACACTACATATACGCGCCATTTCTACATATCCAGTCAATACATCTATTTTATTCATCAAATGGTGGACTAAGTTACAATCCTGAATACAGTATTTCGCGACCACTGCCCGGTCACGCGCATCTCCGTTTGCCAATCTAAAAATGTCTTGGGGTGTTACATCATCCTTCGCAGTACCCCATTTTATAGATTTCGTTTTATCAAAATCTTCGTGACCTTCTATCGTAATAACATTATATTTATTCGTTACTTCTTTCCCTTTATAATTTTCCGTTACCTCGCGGTTTCTTTCAATATTTAATACTTTAAATTTCTTACCATCTTTATAATAATCCGCAGTGAAACCGGTTAATTCTATATGTATATAATCTCCGACATGTAAACCAGTCAAATTCTGCGAAAATAATTCAGTGACTTCGCCATGATTGACGTCAAACGCATGTACGAATTTCTTGACATCATCACTAATAAATTGTGCGGCAACATCATCTAATTTATAGGACCCCAAATTGAAATCACGACGCAAATATGCATACATATCTATTTGTAATCGTCCGGTCATTTTGAAAAATCGCAAATCATATTCGCCACTGGCAATCGCCATTTTCGTATTTTCAATTTCTACTTGACCTTCTTTATTGAGTTTACCACATAATTCGCCATGTTTACGAGATAATAATAAGAATTCTTTTTCACAATGATTTTCCTGGGCGCGACGAAACATAAACTCATAATCAAAACCAAAAATATTGTATCCAATAATAATATCCGGATTTTCTTTTTGAATGAGTTCGGTCCATTTCATCAGCAAATCATTTTCATCATCTACACTTTCTATCACTGCTCCATCAACTGGGTCACATGAACCCAAAACCACACAGTGATTTAAATACGTTTCTGGTTCGCCGTAACGCATAAAAGTAGATCCAATAAAGGTTACTTTATCACCTTCTAACCGAGGGAATAAACGAGTTAATACTTCATTCGTAATTTGTATTTTTTCATCACGATCATAATTTTCGCTGAGTAAAATATCAATGACAGTCGCATTTTTTTCGGTTTTGATTTTCTTATCTTTTTTATTATAATTTGGATACGACGATTCTTGGACGAGACCTTCATTTTCATCTTCTTCGTCACCGTCGCCTCCATCTTCGCCCGAACCACCCTGTTGTTGAAGTTCTTTGATTCGTTCAAACATCGTATCAATGGTTAATAATTCGGAATTATCTTCATCCGTATTTGCTTTTTTCGCTTTTTCCATACTTTCTTCTACTAATATTTTGGTTAGATATTTCACTTTTTCTTTACTGGGTTTTATTTTCGGATACACGATATCGATATCTTCAAACCGGTCATATTCAAATGCAGTTAATATTGTTTTATCCAATAATGTTTTCGATTTATTCACATCTAAGAATTGGCGTTGTTTTATAAATACATCTACGATATTGGTGGCTAATCGTTTGTAGGTTTTCACTGGAATAGGAAAATCGCCATGACTACTACTGGCTTCAATATCAAAACTACATATTTTATAAGGTACTCGCTCTTCCTTATCTACCATGGGTGTAATTTGATCTATATTACAAATAAATTCGTAAGTACAAGTCGTCGTTTTGATAGAAGACGATTTGCAACGACTGCTTTGGACGGAAACCCATCCCGATGGACTAATATTATAAATATGGAAATAACGGAGTAATGGCGGAATATTACTTTCATACAATTCCAATTTTACACCTTTGAAGATGAATTTTTTAGATTTACGTTCGGAATTCCCATTTTTTAAAGTAATATATTCATACCATAATGATTTCACTTTATTCATTGCCGTTGTATTTTTGAACGTGAATTTGACAAATTTATTTTGTTTTCCAGCGGAGAAACCATACAATTTATTATATTCTACCAATTCCGCATCCAATATGGAGGGTCTGAATCGTTCATCAATATTATCGCGAATTTCTTTTAATAATAAAGCCACTTGCGATTGTTGCCAAAGGTCCCCGACCTTCACATAAAAGAATGGTTTAAAGTCGGTAATGTAAATGCAACAAGTTTCACCCGTTTCATTTACCCCAAACATTTGGATAATAAATTGTAAATTATCGGTTTTTTGATAGGGTGTTTTACCATACATTGGTGTAGCTGCATCATCATCGTCAGCGTTTTTTTCATCATAAATATGAAAATCCATTAAACGAAAAGATTGTGTAAAATTTTTCGTTTTTACTACTTTTTTTACGGTTTTACCAACGACTATTTCATCGGTCATGGTTATTTTATATAGCGGTTTAGGTTTAGATTACTTTGTTTATTATTATTTGTTATAATATAATAATAAAATTCAATTTTATCAGTTTTTCACTCGGAAGCAAGTTATCTTTCTAGTATATTTATACTCTATTTTTACGAGTAACTTGATTGCGACGGTTTTTGCGGGTTTTACCACCATAACTAAATGTGCGGTTCGCCCATTTTAATAAAGCATCGAATGTGCGTTCTCCATTATAGTATTCTACATTTCCATTCAAAATTTTAAATAAAGTAGGAAATCCATTTACTTGAATGGAACCTCCATTTATTTTTTTACCGACGGATTTTAATTTGGCATCTTTATTCACATCGCTATCTTCTACTTCAAATATATTACATTTTTTATTCTTAGATAACGTCTCTTTTAATTTTTCCCATTCAGGTTTTAATGCTTGGCAATGTCCGCACCATTCTGCATATACTAATCCAATGGTTATTGGTTTAGATGATTTCTGTTTTTCAGTGCCGCGATGATATTTCATTTATAGAATATAATTAGAAAAAATTATAAATAAATCTATTTTTCTTTTCGGCTAATATGTTATATTAGGTAAACTAAATAATGAATTTAAAAATATTTTTTCAATTGTTTTTATTAATCGCATTTTTAGCGGGCATTTATTTTATTATAAATAACGATAAAAAGGAAGGGCACGAAAATCAATATAGAACATCTAACAATAGTGATAATTGTCCGAATTTATTAGTTCGTAAAGGAAGTGCTTTGTTACTGTATAATACAAATCAACCAATTGTTGAAAATAAAAATCCTATACCGTTTTTTAATTTAGATGAATATATCAATTATTTAGAAATACAACGCAAAAAAGGCATAGACTGCCCGGTTTTATTTTTACAACAAGAGAATGACGCACAAGGCAATGATGTATATAGAGCTCGTCCAAATCCATTTGATTTACAAGGCGGGCTACCTACATCAACCACTCTCTATAAAGCCAACAAAGATGGAATGCCTGTGCCAGTGATTGATGCCAGTAGAGAAAACAAACCATATAATGAAAACAATTATCATGGATTTGATCCGCAAGGACTTTATGTAGGTGTCTATACGGAGGTTGATAAAATACATGATTCTACGAAATTACAAGGCGTAAGTGACAATCCAATGGACCCTAATTGGGGAGGCATTATGTATACACAAGAAATGGTAGATAGTGGTAAATATGATGATAATAATATTACTAAACCTTTGTTATTCCAACCACGTGGGGTATATGATCCAACTATGCCAACTGGATTTTCGCAACCCAAAGATATATTGGAATAAGGGAGTAAAACTAACTATATAAAACTAACTATATAAAACCAACCATATAAAGTTTATTTTACAGTTATAATTAGAAATTTGGAATTTATAATTATAAAAGACTATATAAATGAATTATTTATTTATATACCTATTTATTTATTCTAATATTGATGCTATCATAAATAAATATTATTTACCTATGTTTCATATCAATTTCAATACCGAACTTATTTCAACGAATGGAACGTTTTATTATTCCGTCACGAAATATAATGAAATTATGCTTTTCATATATTTTTGTTTTGTGGTATCACAATTTGTATATTGTAAAGTTATAAATAAATATTCATTAGCAACCGCAATGATTTTTATAAAATATTTATCCAATTCAATCATGAACCCTGAATTAAAATTATATGAATATGAATTCAGCCGCAATGTAATGTGGGTATTTACTACTCCATTATTATTGAAAATGTATTGTAATACCAATAATATAAAATTAACGGATATTAACATCCATTATCATGTTTTTCCTACTGTATTGAATGTCATTTCATATCCATTCAAAGGTACGAATATATATTATGCTACTATTATAATATCTTACGCATCATTTGGGTTATTCATGAGAACGTTATATAGAAAAAGAGACAATATGTTTACAAATATATATATCTTGATTTGGCTATTATTTGCGGTTGTAAATTGTATAGATATATTACAATTAAAAAGTGTATATGATATTAATATTTATTATGTTTCTATCGATATTTTGGGAAAAATGCTTACCAATATTCTAATCAATGATTATTATGAAAGAGAACAATTTTTAAAAGAGCAAATGGATATCCAATGCGTCCAATTCAATAGTCATTTATTAGAAAGCGTACGTGAATACAGTAATAATAATTCAAACATTACTGAGAAATGCCAACAGTATATATTGTATATAAAACAAAAAATAAGTTCGCGTATGCCTGAAAATACCGACGAATTAAAAAAAGAGTTGTTAACCAAATTATTACCATTCAATTTAGATAAAGAATATATAGAACAATCTTCGGTATTTAATAAACGTTCCACGATCAAATTAGATATGATTTGTATTTTATTCACGGATATTGTGAATTATACCGAATTGGCGAAAAAGTACGACGATAAAATTATTTTCCAATTATTAAACAACATCTATAATAATTTCGACAATATCCGCAAAAAATACTCCAAATTACAAAAAATAGAAACGATAGGTGACGCCTATATGGTAGTAGGGGATATTTATAGAAGTGCAAATAATCATAAAGCAGTGATTAAAGAAATCCTATTATTGGCATTTGAATTGGTAAAATCAGTGAAACAAATAAAAACTCCGGATGATACGCCATTGTCTATACGAATTGGTATTACTATGGGAAATGTGAGTATTGGTATATTAGGGAATGAAATACCGCGATTATGTGTCGTTGGTAATGCGGTAAATGTCGCATCCCGTTTACAATCCACTGCGGATATAGATTCCATACAAATTTCGCGACATATTTATGAAAAAATAGGCGAAATAGATTTTGATATTGTATTTAATTGTATATTCAAAGAAAATGTGTTTTTGAAAAATTTGGGAACGATCAACACATATAATATTTATCCGTTAGAAAACGGGGGGGGGGAAGAACGCAAATGAGTGATTGACACCATTATACGTGTTGGAATAATGAATCATATGAAATTATTTTGTTTTTTCAGTTTCTTTTTCTTTTTTTTTACGTATCATTTCCAACAAAAGAGAGGTAGATTGTTCTATGCCGTCTTCCATAATATAATATACAACACTATATTATCTTATATTTTACGTAAATATATCACTTCCTAATTTGGGGTTTCCGGTGACTAAAATTGTATTCGATGAATAATAAATATCTTTCTCTACTAAATACTCATTAAAATTATGGTCGGTTGCTTTTCTAAATCCATGAGTGTTGAAATACGCAATCATATTTTTTGCGCCTTGTAATGTGACTATATATGCCAAAGAACATGGATTCATATCTGGTTTCATTTTACAAATATGTGAATTTACGACTTCTTTACTTATTTTATCTACATCATTGGTTGTTGTATGAAAGACCCAAGGTTCAAAATAACTATATTCCGCAACAGCATGTAATCCAAGATTGATGATTTCCGCATCATCAGGTATTTTTGGCATCAATTCGTCTATATATGTTTTGAAATCCGGAATAAATATAGCATCGTCCTGTAAAATAATACTATACGCATGATTCTTTCTTACGATATCATGTAATATATAATAATGGCTTAATTGATTTCCCATGAGTTTATGGACGGTGGTTCTCGGCAAATGTAAAAAATCGGCATTTTTAAATAAAGTTTCTTCATCCAAAGAAAACATATAAGTCAATCCATCAATGGCTCTCATACGAAATACTTTATCCATAGGTAAATCACTAGCTTTACACTGATTTATAAAATGGATATTTCTATCAGGGCGTCTATCTAAATTTATATAGTAAATTCGATCTATATTCTCCATTATATATATTATACCAAATACTTCTTTATATTCTCTACACAATTCTTTCCAATTTTACGAGTCTTGCCTTTCGTTTCACAAACGATATCATCTAAACAATTGATATTGGTTTGCAATTCTTTGATTAATTGAGGGAAGGTTCCGAATTTTTTCATAATTGCAATCGCAGTCACTGCACTAATCCCAGGGATTTGACATAAGATAATTTCGCCAATGTTTTCAGGCGTAACATTATCTTTCTTTACTTTTTTAACCACCGTACAATAATTAGGCGCAGGTATATCTATTTCTGAGGGCTGGGAGAGTTCATTCATAGTAACCGTCGATATCGTTGATGTTTGCGCGTTTACTTCTTCCCCTAATACATTCTTCATTTGCATTACATTTTCCAATTTCGGTTGTGGTGCGTCGTTACTATCCATAATGGCGTCTAAAACACTACATTTGTTTTCCTCGGGAATTTTCATATATTTACAATATTGGGGTTGTAAATAATAAGGAAAAATACATTTTAAAAAATTACGTTCTATTTTTTCCGACATCCAAATCAAATAATCCGCCGTTTCGGATACACTATTGGTTCTCACTACACTAAACCCTTTGAAAAAATTCAAAGAGGTCAATGCCGAATATACAATCTTCTTTTCCATCGGAGTTCTCAAATTTGAAATTTGACCTTCAATAATATAAATAATCGAATGAGGAGGATACCCACTGGAATGTATTAAACGATAGGATTGTTCTTCATACCGCCCGTCTTTAATACTTGCTAATAAATCGGCTAACGATTTGCGTTCAATCAATAAGACATCTTTGTCTTCATCTGTGGTGATATGAATATCGCCTAAGGGGAGAACCCGCTTGGATAAATTTATATAGGTTCCACCTGCATTAACGATGGTAGAACATTTTTCATAAAGATCTCGTTCTCGTTCATCAATAATTACTTTCATGTTCTCGAAATATGAAATAATATAATGTCTAATAGGTAAACATTATATTGTTTTTGTAAATTATTTTATTTAACCGTTAACCCCTGCAATTCTTAGGATTTATACAATATTGAATCTACGGTAGTTAGCAGCAACTAATGTGCCAACTGGACGAGAGAATTTAGCAAGAGGGAATGGGTATGTCATGTATTTGGTTAAGTTGCAGCATGCTTTTCCGTTTCCTGGGTTGCATGTTTGGATTGCAATCGAAGAGCCACTTTGTCTTCCGACTTGATATGGAAATCCGGCTTTCTTACTTCCTCCACCTTGTGTTTGGTTTGTAATACTTTGAGCGTAACTTCCGCGTTTTGAACCTGAATAAACCATTCTGAATATATATTTACTAAATATTTTTTTCCTTAAAGAATCTTTTATTAATTTTAAAAAGAATATAAAAACAAGAAGATATATAATTCAGATAAGTATTCATCTTATTTCTTAAATAACATGAATATGGACGATGACATCCGAATTGAAAAAAACTCCAATGGCGTAGAAACCTATATTTTTGACCCATACAATCCCCTAAATAAAACGATTACACAAACCGATGTAGAAAATATATTAAAAAATTATGGAATTCATACCCCTATTCATAATTGGGTCTTATATAAACGAGCATTCATTCATCGTTCCTATATTAAACGCCCCAATTTAGAAAACGATTTAAACAACGTCATTATTACTCCTAAACCAGACGATTGTTTGCCGCTCTTTACAAAATCAAATGAAAGATTAGAATTTGTAGGAGATGGAGTCTTAGAATGTATTACTAAATACTATTTATATCGCCGTTTTCCCAAAGAAAATGAAGGATTTATGACTGAAAAGAAAATCGCGCTGGTAAAAAACGAATCCATTGGTAAAATCGCATATGATATGGGGTTACATCATTGGTTTGTTTTATCTAAACATGCCGAAGGTAAACAAACTCGTACCAATTTAAAAAAATTAGGTTGTTTATTTGAAGCCTTTATTGGTGCCATGTTTTTAGATTTTAATAAAATTTCGGTTACGGACGATGATGGCTGGTTTCAAAATTTATTTGTTACGGGTCCGGGATTTCAAATGGTCCAAATTTTTGTAGAAACCGTTTTTGAAAAACATGTTGATTGGATAAATTTAATTAAAAATGATGATAATTATAAAAATATTTTACAAGTCAAAATACAAAAAGAATTCAAAGTAACACCTCATTATATGGAAATACAGGACCATAACCCAGATATTGGTTACAGTATGGGTGTATATTTATGTCTAGGACAACCCGTACATAATTTAACTCATGTCAAATCTATTCCGATTAGTAAATTTAAATCGTATAGTGATATACACCAATATATGTCATTACATGGAAAAACATTTATATTTTTAGGCGGCGGAACTCATAAAATAAAAAAGAAAGCCGAACAAACCGCTTGTGATGAAGCGATTAAAGTTTTGAATTCATTTTAACTGACATTTTTACCAATCAGTGTTTCCGCTGATAACTTTTGGTAAAATATTCCACCTTTATCATCCGGATTGTTTGCCTCGGGTGGGCGTAAATATTCTTCTTCTAATAAATGGCAATATTTTATAAGTACTTTTTTTAAATTTTCAAATTTATATACATGTTGTCTAATACTTGCTGCTTCTAATCCATTGTATGGACCACCATATTCTATTTGTCGTCGTTTATCGATTTCTTCCGCTTCGTTCATTTTTTCATTGGTAATCTCATCATTGGGACTCATTTGCAATTGTCCTTTCAGCCAATATTTTCCGTCCGTGTATTTTTCGGTTGTATTCTGTAAATATTGGTTTATACTTATTTTTTCATCTTCATTAAAATAGGTGGGATTCGCAATAATAAAGTCTTTTAAATCGTATAATGTAGGTGCTGCTATATTCATGATGCGTTCTACTTATAAATAGACAACTGTTTTCATATCTTTTTCAATTTTATCATAACCAATACAAAAATCATTCGGTCCTAATCTATCATTCGACGTATGTGACAAATATATTTTTATTGGAACTAATCCGGTTTCGTTATTTTCAGCAAAATGGATCACTTCTTCTTCATTTTCATGGTGGGTTGTTACAAATGGTGTTTTTTCAGAACTTTGTTTAGTCTTTTTTGATTTCCATAAATACCGTTTTACAATATCCCAAAGATAATTAAGAAATTTCATTTATTTGAATTATATTATATTTTTATATATTTTATTATATATAATGCCGAGTTTAATAAAACGTAATAACGTGTCTATGGACTCTATTATCGTTCATAGCGCTAAATATAAAATAGTAGCTGCCACTGATAAATATAAATCACAGAATTATCCGAATTTAGGTATAGGTGCCCGTAGTATTTCGAATAGAAGTAAAATATATAAAAGTACAGTTTGTTGTAGTGCTGTCTATTTACCACCTGCTACACCCAATGGTATTGTTCTAATAACATCGGATTCAACCAATATGACAATTGAAATCACTGGTAAAACGTATAAAGTTGTCAGTTTTTATATTACATACACACCAACCGCCGGAGGAACAACAAAATATGCGACATTTACAAATTCAACCGGCACTCTTACTGATTTAACTCCCAATACCAATTATACAATTAGTGTAGTGGCTATAAATCCATCGGGTTCTTCTGATTCATATACGGGTACAAATAGTTATTATACTACGATTGCTCCACCTACCAATATAACAATCGTTGGTTATACAGATAACACAGTTACAATTAGTTATACTGCTCCAAGTGGAACCGTTACTAAATATATCATTTATTATACACCAAGTGATGGTACAATATCATCTTATGATAATGGTACAAATACAACTGCTACCATCAGTGGTTTATCTCCAAATACAACATATACAGTATATGTTACAGCATTCAATAGCAATGGAGAATCATCTGGTTCTGACACTGTTACATTTACAACCGACGAATTAGACGTCTTTACTCCTACTACATTTAGTAGTCTTTTAGATACCGAAGTTTACTTATAAGTTGACAATGATTTTATAGTGAATTCCAATGGATAATACATAATCGATAATTAGTTATTATATACAAAATAATAACTAATCACATAGTATATTTACACAATGACAACCGCCCATAATTTAAGTAAATTAACCCTGCTTAGTGCAGTAACTGACCTGAGTAGAGTTCTTATTTCTACTACAGATAATAGTTTCGTTACCATTGGCAATACTAGTACACACGCTCTTTCATTAAACGGTGATTTAGTAACCTATAAAGATTTTTTTTCTAAAACATACCAAATAAAAACCAAAACGAATGGGGATGCGTCTACTGGGTTTAGGATAGATTCTGAATTACATTGTATTTATTCGTTAGATAATTCCGGAAATACTTTATTATTTAGAGAAAATTGGGGAAAGAATACCGATAGTACTTGTGGATATATTTATTTTACTTATACTGGCGGTAATCTCATTGCCAAAGAACGATATGTATATGATACCTCTTATCATAAAGTAGACAGTGCTTTTACATATGCGAATTATTACGTACAAACCAGCAATGGTAATTTAACATTGACGAGTTCTCAATCATCTGCGTCCACTTATAAAATCTATGCTTCTCCATTTGACGTATCCATTCCTTATGATTTTAACCCTGGTAGCATTGCATACCAAAGCAATGATCGCGTGTCTATTATTGATTATATCAGTAATAGCATTAGCGACATGGAAAGTAAAGTCGCACAGGATATGAAATCGACTTATACATCACAAATTTCGACAACTGGCTCGAATTCTTCTACCAATTCCGCTGCGGAAGCAATGTTAAGTGCCATTCAATCTACATTAACTGCCAATGGTGATAGTCTTAGATATGATACCAGTGTATATAGTGCTTTTCGAACCGGTCTTTTATCATATGTGAATAATACCGATAGTATTGCCAATGGTACATTGGGTCAAAATTCAAATCCATATGTGTATTTTACCAATGAAACGGATAATTCCGGTAATTATCACCCATTTATGTGTATTGCGTCGTATTCTATTACCGATAGACCCAATCATTTATTAGATGTACCACGACCACCTGGTGATGGTACTGGCGGTTACGGTTCTTCCAAAGTAACTCGTGACGCCACCTTACAACAATATTTATTCAAAATACCTATGAAAGATTACGGGGTTGTGAGTAATATAACCGATAATACCATGGGAACTACATTACGCGATGATTATATAGCATCTAATCCAAGTTATAGTGTTGGGGTGAATTGTTATAATTATGCCAGTAAATCCGGGTTGGGAGTTACCATTGATGGATTAGTGATGTATCCTATTATGAATAATAATGTGGTTCCCGCCCAAAGTGTTGCTGAAATTACATCTTCGGGATTTCATGTTGGTCGTGGAATGGGTTTACATTATCACGCGGACGGTCATGGTGCACATGATACCAGTTTCAATCTATATAATACTCATGATTATCACGACCATAAACATCCACCATTGGTTGGATTTGGATTTGACGGTATTGCTTTATATGGAAGATATGAAGACGACCATTCAGATATGCATGGATATGGTACCGCTTTAGATGCTTATGGCGGACACGAACACGGTAATTATGGATATCATTATCACTGTCATAGTGTCAGTATTATAAATGGTGTAGACCAGGATACCAGCGAAACCCTTTTTGTGGAAGATAGTTCAAACTGGAATGTAAGTGATAATACCAATGTT